>WUUC01070654.1_pt1 | contig 259518 bp, 225 predicted proteins | sample 6278441 | NCBI WGS metagenome assembly WUUC01 (sample SAMN13675441, study PRJNA597444) | soil metagenome | isolation source: soil | place: USA: Washington | collected 2017-10 | reverse complement strand
ATCGCGTGGATCGCGTGGATCGCGTGGATCGCGTGGATCGCGTGGATCGCGTGGATCGCGTGGATCGCGTGGATCGCGTGGATCGCGTGGATCGCGTGGATCGCGTGGATCGCGTGGATCGCGCTCGCTTTGCTTGCGCTTGAGTGGATCGCGCCGACGCGAATCGCGCTCGGTTTGCTTGCGCTCGCGTGGATTGCGCTCGCGCTTGGATTGCGCTCGCGTGGATTGCGCTCGCGCTTGGATTGCGGTGCCGTCCGCAAGGATGGCACCCGATCACCCCTCTAACGCTTCTCGGACTTTCCGGGCCAACGCTTCGGGCAGGATTGGTTTTTCGATGAACAGCACGCCGTGGTCTAGGACGCCGTGGTGGACGATTGCGTTGTCGGTGTAGCCGGACATGAAGAGGACCTTCATTTCGGCGCGCATTGGGCGCAGTCGATCGGCGAGTTGGCGGCCGCTCATTTTTGGCATCACTACGTCGGTGAGCAGGAGATCGATCTTGGTTTCGTGTTTCTCGCAGATGGAGATCGCATTTGCGGGAGAGAGCGCTTCGAGCACGTTGTAGCCGTGACGCTCGAGGATGGTGCGGACGACGACGCGCACGGCTTCGTCGTCTTCGACGAGGAGAATCGTTTCGCCGCCTCGCAGGTCTTTGCCCCCGATTGGATCGACACGCGCCGTCGCCGCTACCGTAGTCGACGGCAAGTACACCTTGAAGGTCGTGCCGCGGCCTTCTTCGCTGTAGACCCAGATGCTGCCGCCGCTTTGTTTTACGATGCCGAAGACCGTCGACAGGCCGAGGCCCGTTCCTCTGCCGGTCTCTTTTGTCGTGAAGAACGGCTCGAAAATTCGCGCCTGCGTTGCGGGGCTCATGCCCGTTCCGGTGTCCGTCATCGCAAACATGACGTGTGGTCCGTGCTGAATTTCGGGGTGTTCGCTCGCGTAATGTTCGTCGAGGAGCACGTTCTTCGTCTCGATGGTCAGCTTGCCGCCGCCGACCATCGCGTCGCGCGCATTCACTGCGAGATTCATGATCACCTGTTCGACCTGGCCGGGATCGACCAGGATCCGATCGAGGTTCTTGTCCGCGAAGACCGTGAGCTCGATGTCTTCGCCGATCAAACGCCGCAACATGCGCTCCGAAGCAGCGACGATCGCGTTGAGATCGACGACGCGCGGCTGGAGCATTTGTTTGCGGCTGAACGCGAGCAGTTGCTTCGTGAGATCGGCGGCGCGCTGGCCCGCACCTCTGATCTCCGCGACGTCTGCATAGATGGCATCGCTGGGCTTGAGATCGCTCGCGATCAGATCGCTGTAGGCCAGAATCACCGAGAGCAGGTTGTTGAAGTCGTGCGCCACACCGCCGGCCAAGCTGCCGATCGCTTCCATCTTCTGTGCTTGCCGCAGTTGTTCTTCGAGCCGGCGTCGCTCGGTCACGTCGCGAAAGTTGCTGACGATCGCGCCGACCGAAGGATCATGGATCAGGTTGGTCGAGGTTCCTTCCATCCACCGCATCGATCCGTCTTTGTGGATTGTGCGAATGACGTACGGCGCGCTCACCTCGCCTGGTTCCAAGCGCTCGCGGATCCTGCGCACGATCGGCACTTCATCGGGATGTAAACAAACCGACATGCCTCGCGCGACCAGATCTTCGGGCTCGTATCCCAAAATGTGTCTCACGCTCGGACTGATGTAAGTGCAGATCAGATCCGGCGAGGTCAGAGTGATCACGTCGGTGCTCTTTTCGATCAGCGCACGGAAACGGAGCTCTTGTTTGCCGACCTCCAGCTCGGCTCGCTTTCGATCGGTGATGTCGACGATGAAAGACACACCACGATCCGTGAAGCCCGGAAATGAGGCCGCTCCGATCATGACGGATACGCGCGACCCATCTTTTCGAGCGAGCTCTTTTTCGTACTGCGTGCACTGACCGCGCTCAGCGATCTCCTGCAGCGCTCGCAAATCGTGCGCTTCATACTCAGGCGGCGTGAGACCGGAGCGCAGCGCTCCCGCCTCGAGATCTTCCCGCGTATATCCGACCGTCTTCAAGAACGCATCGTTCGCTTCGTCGACACCATGCTCCCGCTGCCAGCTGGCGATACCGATGATGTTCGAGTCCACCAACCATCGACTCTTCTTCTCGGACGCTTCGAGCCGCTCGAACGTTTTGGTGAGCGCCAGTGATTGTGTGAGCTGATTGCCCATCGCCCGCGCAAATGCCACCGCGTCGTCGGAGGTCAGATCGGTGCTCTTCGCTCCCAGGATCATCGCTCCCGCGACCTTCGCTTCCGACACCAGCGGCACGATGTGCATCGAAGCGACGCCTGCTCGTTGAAGGATCGCAACACCGCGTTCTTTGTCGATGGCGTTCGACGGAATGGTGATCGTGGCACGTTGTTCGATCGTCCGTTCGAGCGACGAGAGATCGCCGAAAAACGTGGTCAACTGTGCTTGTTCTTCCGGCGAAAATCCAAGCGCATGCCCGAGCTCCATATGATCGCCGTTCCGCAAAAAGAGCGCACCTTTGGAGATGCCCGCCGCATCGAGCGTGGCCGCGAGGACATCTCGCAACGCCAGCGATACGTCCGCTTTGCGCGTGAGTGCGTCCGCGACACCACTCAACATGGAGATCTGCGCAGCCTGTAAGGTGCAGCGTCTTGCGAGCGCCGCCGAGCGACTCAGATGGCGTTCGAGCTGGCGGATCACCAGTCTCGCGTGCTCCAGGCTCATCCGCTCCGTCGGCTCTTCGACGGCGTCCGGTGCTCCCTTGTCGATCGCGTCGACGACGGCATCCGCAACACTCCGCAGGTTCGACGTTCTGTTGATCAACGCTGATGCGCCGACACGTTTTGCGAGCTCGAGATCGGCGGCTGTTTGGTACCACGCCGAGATGAGCACCACCGGTACGCGCGCGAGCTGCGGATCGCGGCGCACCTCCATCGACAGATCGAAGCCGTCCATCCCGGGCATGAGCACGTCGCTGACGATCACGTCCGGTGGCGCAGCTCTCGCGCTGGCCAACGCTTCGCTCGCGCTCGAGGCCGTCGTCACGTGGAAGTCGAGCTGCTCGAAGTACATCCGCGTCAGCTTCAGCTGGACGGGATCGTCGTCGGCGAGAATGATGCGCTGCCGTTTGCCGATCAACTCGTCCGGTGGATGAGCGATCGGAAGATAGCCGTGGATCGTCTCCAGCAACCGGCTCGGCTCGATCGGCTTCACCAGCAGCGCTGTGAAACCGGCCTCTGCGCTCTCCGCATCTTCGATCCGACCTAGAAATCCCGAGAGCGCCAAGATCGGAAGCTCGCGACCTCCGGGCATCGCGCGCAGCCGGCGCACCAGCTCGAAACCGTTCATGTCCGGAAGGACAATGTCTTGAAGGACGAGCTCCGCAGGTTGTCGCGTTTGCGCTTCGATCGCTTCGCGTCCATCACCGGCTTCGATGACGAGGTAACCGTCGCTCTCGAGCGCGATGCGCAACATCTTGCGCGTCGTCGGATTGTCCTCAACGACTAAAATTCGCCGCGATGTCATTCCCGCCGTCCTTTGCCTTCGAGTAGTGCAGCGATCATCTTGGGGAGCGTCGCGGTGTCGATCGGCTTGGTGATGTATTCGTCACAACCCGCCGCGAACGCCTTGTCGCTATCGCCCTTCATCGCGTAAGCCGTGAGCGCGACGATCAAGATATCTTTGCGCATGGGATCGGCTTTCAACTGCCGTGTCAGCTCGAGTCCGTCCATTCCGGGCAATTGCAGATCCATCAAGATCACTTCCGGCGTAAACGACGCGAGCACTTGGAGCGCGTCCTCTGCATGCACCGCCGTTTTGACTTCGTAACCTTCGCTTCCGAGCAACACCCGCGCGAGCTTCAAGTTCTGCGGATTGTCATCGACGATCAGAATTCGCTCGCCGCTCATGGACGCGCTCCCAAAAGATCACGAATCGCTTCCGCAAACGTTTCCGCGCTCCCTTTCGCGACGATCGCTTGAACCATCCTTCCAAGTTGCACGCGCTCCGAAACCGAGCGACGGCCGAGCTCGTGGATCAATTGCTCCGCGAGCTTCAGCGAACCTGCATCATCATCGTCGATGGCGATCGGCCGATCGCCCGCGACCACCATCGGCTGAACAGCGCCCTCGAACGACGAAGACTCCGCCAACGCCGCTGCCCGCGGAAAGATCGCCGAAAACGTGCTCCCTTTGCCGAACACGCTCTTCACTTCGACGCGACCGCCGTGCGCTTCGACGATCCGCTTGGTCAAAGCGAGACCAAGACCGGTCCCCTGATACCGTTTGCTGCTCCCTGCATCGAGCTGTTGAAACTCGATGAACAAACGCGCGAAATTTTCCTCGGGAATGCCGATACCGCTGTCGATGACGTCGAGTCGAAACAGATCGGGCCCTGCAGCGAGCACTTGAATCTTCACGCGTCCACCTTCGGGCGTGAACTTGATCGCGTTCGACAGATAATTGTAGAGCACCTGTTTCACGCGCGCGGGATCGACGAACGCGCTGTCGACCTCGATCGCGGTCTCCAAGATCAGCCGCTTGTTCGCCGCCAATCCGCGGAGAATGTCGCGAACCTCCGTGACCAACTTACCGAGATCGGCTTGCTCTAAACGAAACTCCATCTTGCCCGATTCGACTTTGGCGAGATCGAGCACGTCGTTGATCAACTGAAGCAGATGTCGCGAGCTGGTGAGGATATCACCGAGATATTCGTGGTGATCGGCGACCGGGACCTTGCCGTTGAACATCAGCTCCGCGAAACCGATGATCGCGTTCAGCGGTGTTCGCAGCTCGTGCGACATATTCGCCAAAAACTCGCCCTTTAAGCGACTCGCCTCCTGCATCTTCAAGTGAAGCCGTTTGCGCTCGCTGATATCGCGGATCGCGGCCGACACGAGCATGCCGTCTTCCGTGTCCAGCGGACTGAGGCTGATCTCGATCGGGAACTCGCTGCGATCTTTGCGCAAGCCGTACAGCTCCAGCCCCGAACCCATGGCGCGCACGCGTGGTTCGACGAAGTAGCCCGTTCGGTGCTCGGGATGTACGCGGCGAAATCGCTCCGGAATCAACATCTCGACCCGCTGGCCGATGATCTCCGTGCGAGGATAACCGAACAACTTTTCCGTCTGCGCATTCACCAGAAAAATGCGCCCGTCTTTGTTGACGATGACCATCGCGTCCGGAGCGGACTCGAGCAGACCCTTGAATTTTTGCTCCGCCTTTTTTCGCTGACTGATATCGCGGATCGCGCTCGACACCAGCGCCTCGTCCTCGGTTTGCAGCGGACTGAGACTGATCTCGACCGGAAACTCCGAGCCGTCTTTGCGCAGACCGTACAGCTCGAGATTCGAGCCCATCCCCCTGGCCTTTGGATCAGCGAAGAAGCTCGTTCGATAGCGAGGATGGTGATGTCGAAAACGCGGCGGGATCAGGATCTCGATCGACTGTCCGAGCAGCTCCTCACGCGTGTAGCCGAACAACTTTTCGAGCTGTGCATTCACCAGCTTCATCCGGCCTTGTGAATCGACCGTCACCATCGCATCGGGCGCCGAATCGAGGAGCGCGGGAAAATGTCGCTGTTTTCTGAGAAGCTCGCTGAGCTCTTTGAGACGCGTAACGTCTCTTTCGCAAACTGCGATGAAGCCACCACCGCTCGATCGCATCGTGACTTCGACGTCGATCAGCGCTCCACTCTTGTTCCTTCTCGTCGCGTCGATCTTCGCGCTGCCGTCTCGAACGACATCCGCCAGAGCGCGTCGTGTTTCGGCGCGATGCGCTTCCGGCACGAGAAGCTCCTCGAACGAACGATCGAGCGCTTCGTCGCGTGTGTATCCGAAGATCGTCTCCGCACCGCGGTTCCAGCCCAAGATCCGCCCGTCGAACGCGAGCGCGATCAAAACATCCGCCGCTTCGTCGGCGAGAACACCGGCGAAATCAGCCCAAACATTTTTCCCCACCTGAACCCCCTGATCGGTCACCTATCGGAAAACTTTAGCGCGTTCCCCACAACTGCGCTAACGTGCCGTTTCTAAATCGAATTCTACGCGAAACATCCTTCCTTCGCGTCGCAGCTCGTACGCGAAGCGACGGCCGACTTCCATGGCCCATACGTTCGTGACCGACGCCTTGAGCCCTTCGCGCTCGAACAAGGCCTTCGAACGCGCGCTGACCGGGAACGTTTGGCGCGTCGAGGTCCCGGTGTGGAGCGTGTCGCCGCCATACATCGTCACGGCATCGGGCGTTCCGTCTTCGTGGCGATGATCGTGCTCGAGACGAATGTTCGTCGAAGTTTTGGTGAGCACCCACGTACGCGAGCGATCTTCGCCGACGTGAAATGGGATCGCGATGCGCGCGTCGCTGCAGTCGCGCACGTGCATCAAAAGCGTCTTGCCGGCAAATGGATCGTTCGGTGTCGGCGGTTCGTTCCGCACGATCGAACCCTGGAACATCTTTCCGCAGTGCGCTCGAAGCGCGTCCCAGAATTGTTGCTGCGCATCTTTCGGTTTCGCGCAGCTCGCGAGCGCCACCAACATACCGATCGAAATCGCGACGCGCATCGCGGGGATCGTAACGCGCTTCTGAGGTCACATGCGCGAGACTTCGCGGCCGCGATCGCGATCTCGAAGTCTCGCAAATTTTCTACGCAAACGTCCGATATGACTCATCAATTTGTTCGTTCATCATGCCTTCATGAAGAGATCTTCCGTGGTTTGGTTGGTGCTGACAGCAGGATGCGGCGGCAACGCGGTTCATGAAGCGGAGACACACGACGTGCTCACCGCAGAACGCCCGCACGTTGGAGAATGGGAGCTCCGCGGACAAAAGCCGATCGTCATTCGCGAAGGATACGAGAACGAAGTCGTGCAACTCGACGAGCTGAATCTGGCGCCGAGCTCTCCCGAGGAAGCGATCCAGCGCGACGCCGATGAAGGCGACCAACCGATCTTCGTCGCCGACGACGGCAGCCTGTACCAAAGGACAGATCGCCGAATCGACCTCTCCGTGCTCCAAGCGGGCCGCTCCTACTGGCCCGACGGCGTCGAGCCGAGCGGCGGCGAAGGAACCGGCGAAATCGACAAAGATGTCTACGGCGACGACGATCGCGTTCTGTGGACCAACACCACGTCTTACCCTTCTCGCGCGCACGTCGCCTTGCGCTCCTCGGCGAACGCCACCTCGGCGTTTTGCACCGGCTCGGCGATCGGCCCGCGACACGTGCTCACCGCGGGTCACTGCCTGTATCGCGACGGCGCGTTCACCAAAGATCGCGCGAGCCTTCGCGTCGTCTTTGGACAAAACGGCTCGGGCAACGCCGAAGTGAACGTCCCGCTCGGCAAACGTTCGGTCGTCGCTTGGGTGCTCCCGAACGGTTGGATCAACGAAGAAACGCGCCGCTACGACTACGCGCTCTTGATTCTCGACGACGACACTTACAGCCCCGGCTGGCTCGGCTTCACCGCATATTCCGCGACCACGCTGCTCGGTCTCGGCGTCAACGTGAACGGATATCCCGGCCACTCTTATGAATGTGCAGCCTCTCCGCGCACCGACGGCCTCTGCGGCGGCTATCTTTATCACACGTACGGCTCACTCTTGATGGTCACCAGCAGCGAGCTCTTGAGCCAGCTCGACTGGGAACACGGCAACAGCGGTGGCCCGCTCTACCGGTTGACCGGCGGCGAGCGTTACGTCGTCGGTCTCGTCTCAGCGTCGAATCCCGTCTACGCGATCTCCGCGCGGATGCGCAGCGGAATGTCGGACGCATTGTGCAGTTGGATCGGAAGTTATCCGAGCTCGCACTTCTCGCATAACTGCCAGTGATCCTCGCGGTCCTCTACCTGATCTATGGATCAGATACGCGGATGGACGCGTATGAGGTCGATGAGCCCTCGGTCAGGGTCCTGGTCGAAAGATCAGTGATCCTGTACCAAGGATCATTCGACCTCCAGCCGCTGGGGGACCGCTTCGATCTCTGCGATGGCGAACGTTTCCGCGAACAACCTTCCGCACGAGCGTGTTCGGGCGTTTTGCTCGACGAACAACGTGTCCTCACCGCCGCCCACTGCGTCCGCGACTGCGCGACGCTGGGCATCGCCACCGGCTTCGTCATGCTCGACCCGCTCGCCGTGGCGGCGCCGGTACACTACGCGTGTACGGAGATCCTCGAGAACAACGAAGACTACGCGGTCATCCTGATCGATCGGCCAGTCCCGAACATCAACGCGATCACCACCACCACCGTGAGCGCGGGCGATCATCTCCTCAGCGTCAGCCACCCGCTCGGGCTCCCCGCCAAGCTCGATCTCGCGGGCGTCGTCGAAGAAGCCGTCGACCCGCAATGGTTCTACGCCACGATCGACCTGTACCAAGGATCATCCGGCTCCGGCGTCTACAACGAACGCGGTGAGCTCGCCGGCATCGCCGTCAGCGGCCAAAGCGACTTCGAGCTCGACCGCGAAGAGCTCTGCCTGCGCTCGAGGACCAGCACCACCGGCCGCGAACGTATCCTCCATCCACCCTCGTTGGACGCACCGCCCATCGAGAGCGGAGGCTGCACCTGTACGCAACGACCGAGCGGCACTTCCGCCCTGTTTTTCTCCCTTACTGGAGCGGTGTTCGCGCATACTGCAATGCGGCGGCGATCTTCGCGAGCGAGCTCTTGCTGACGCCCGCGGCTCTTGCGTAAAGCTTCCAGTCCGAAACCGCGCCGCGCACTTCGTCGATGATCGCGCCGGCAACTTTGTCTTGAATCGAAGCTCTCTTCGCCAACGTTTGCAGGTGCTCTCTCGTCGGATGTCTGCCCTCTCCCGCGATCGACATCCAATGTTCGCCTCCGGGGCCTTCGGAGAAGGTGAGATCGTACGCTGGCGTCAGGCGATACGTGCGGTCGCTCCTCATCATGAAGGCGAAGTTCTTCACGTGATCATCCCGGTTGTGCGCGAAGACGTTGAACGTCACGAGACGAAAGGCGCGCAGCACTTCGCGATGATCGCGCGTGAGGTGGTGCGTCGCGCGGAGAAGATCCTCGTAGCTCAGACTGCCGGGAGCATGGTGGCTGGCGTGCAGAATTCCGCCCAAGCTGTGTACGTGAACGCGCCCGCCCGTGTCGGTGCGATCGAATCTCCTCGTACCGAAGTACGCGGCTCCTCGCGCACCCGCAAACAATCGCGACGGCGAGACCTCGAGCCCCGCAGCGATCGCCATCTCACGATACGCGAGCTCGATCCGTCCGATGTCTTTGGGATCATTCTGCGCCCGGAATTTCACGATATACGGAACGTGATCGGGCGCGAGCGCATCGGCTCCGTGAACGAGGTGATCATCGGATTCACGCCAACCAATCAACACCTTCGGTCGCGCACCACCGGATGAGCCACCGAGCGAGAGCAGCTCGGCGAAAACGTCGTCTGCGTTTCCTGCGAGCAGACGCGTCGCGCTCTTCGAGATGCGGTCGAGATCGATCGGCGCATCTTCTCGATCCTCGACGCGGAGCTCGGGCTCGTAACTCAACGCACCCATCCCTCGATGCCCGACGCACGCGAGTCGATGAAGCGGAGTCACCAACACACGACTGACGCCTTGTCGCTCCATCTCCCGATCGAGCAGGAGCCGGCCCCATCCATCGGGCAAACTGTCATGAAATAGACCAAACAAACCTTCGAAGAGATCTCTGTTCTGCTCCTGTACGCCGACTTTCAAGGGCAAATGAAAGGGCGAAAGATCGAGACCGCGCGTTAAGAACGAGGGCTCGTACTCGAAGTAGATCCGTCGCGAGTGCGTGGCGAGCTGACCCACGAGGAGCTCCTCCCCCTCCCATTGGAGGTGTACCCGGAGGTGATCGATCTGCGGCAAGCTCACTTGAGTCGGCCCCGCCGGCGTCCTGGTCGAACGGCCAGGATCTCTTTAATCGATCGTGGCTCCTTGCCCATATCAGGGAAGAGCTGTTCGAGCTCCGAAGTCGCACCCAGGGCATGCGCCAACTTGAGCAGTGACAAAAAAGAGATCTGACCGGTCCGTTCGAAGCGCTTGAGAGAGGCCGCGGTAACGCCTGATCTTTCGGCCAGTCCCTGTTGAGTGAGATTCGCGTTCAAACGACGCGTCTTCACGCGCTCCGCAATGCGGCGTGAGAGCTCCTCCGGCGTCATGAGAACAAAAGACAACATGTTGTCTCTTATCGCCTGTACCGAATGTAATAGACAATATACTGTCCTTTAAATCAAACGCTCCCTGACCGCTCCCTTGACCCAAGCCGCGACGCATTCGCAGCACGTGCTCCCCAGTGCCCCTTTCTTCATCAGGGTCCCGCCGATCATGGTGCTCGTTCCCCTAAACATTTCGCGCATCACCGCTCGTTGCATAGGTTCGATGCACGTCATGCGAAGCTCACCGCGCGCACTCACTCACGTAGCGATCGCTGCCAGCGCGATGTTGATCGCCTGCAAATCGGGATCTGCCCCTTCGGACAGTACCGGAGGCACTTCGACCTCGACGACAGGCGCGATCCTCATGCCGAAAGAGCCCGGGGAACAGCTCGCGACCACACCTCCGCTCGACGGCGAGGACCGCGCACGCACGCCGCGAGCCGCGAAGCTCGACGACGACATGCAGGCCGTCCTCACCCAGCTCGAGTCCATGGGTGGAAGACCGCTGACCGAGCTCGACCCCGCCACCGCGCGCCAGCAACCGGCGCCCGCCGACGCCGTGCTGGCACTCCTCCGGAGCCGAGATAAGAGCACTGCGCCGGAGAAGGTCGCGAAAGTCGAAGATCGTTCCTTCAAGACGGGCGGCGAGACGATCCCGCTCCGCATCTACTGGCCAAAAGGCAAGGGACCGCATCCCGTCGTTTTGTACATTCACGGCGGCGGCTGGGTGGTTGCCAACCTCGACACCTACGACTCCACCGCACGCGCGCTGGCGAACGAAGCTGAAGCGATCGTCGTCTCCACGCACTACCGCCAAGCGCCGGAGTACAAGTTCCCCACCGCACACAACGACGTGTTCGCCGCGTACCGCTGGACACTCGACAACGCGAACAAGCTCGGCGGCCGCCGCGATGCGATCGCGGTCGCCGGTGAGAGCGCAGGCGCGAACATGGCCGCGGCCGTATGTATGATGGCGCGTGACGCCGGCATCTCCATGCCGATCCACCAAGTGTTGGTGTATCCGGTCGCGCACTACGGTTTTGATACGCCGTCGTATGCGGAGCACGCGAATGCGAAGCCTCTCAACAAGGACATGATGGCCTGGTTCTTCGATCAGTATTTGAATTCGCCGGATGAAGGCCGCAGCCCGATGATCTCACTCGCGGACTCGGAGTCGTTGAAGAACCTTCCTCCAGCCACACTGATCACGGCCGATCTCGATCCACTTCGTTCGGAAGGACAGATGCTCGCGTTGCGCCTGAAGAGCGCAGGTGTAGACATCGAGTATCGCAACTACGAAGGCGTGACCCACGAGTTCTTCGGTATGGGAGCAGTCGTCGACGACGCGGAAGATGCGATGGAGTTCGCCGCTGATCGATTAGAAGACGCATTCGAGGACGCAGAGATGGCTCGTCGCGTCGGTCTAAAATAAGGACTCAAGCGCGCATCAGATGATCCGAAATCAGGATCATGAAATTAATATCCCTTGTTTTGTTACCGGCCTCTCTAGCCGTTGCATGTGGTGGTAACGGCGAGCTGACGTTCGATCAGAGCACTTCGGCCGCCGTTGTTGCAGGAACGAACGCCGCCATTACCGCACACAATGTGCCCGCGTCGCTCGCACCCGGCGAAAGCCGCATGGTCGACATCACCGTGCAAAACTCGGGATCGGTCGCATGGACCACCACGGACTACGCGCTTCGTCCCGCGACCGGAGCCGGTGTGCCGTTCACCGCGCGTATGATCACGCCGACGATCGCTCCCGGCGCTTCGGCCACCTTCCGCGTCTTCCTCACCGCGCCCGCGGGCGAAGGCGCTTACACCTTCAACGCACGGATGTACCTCGGTGGCCGCACGAACAGCGGCTACTTCGGTGAGACGCTCACCGTTCCGATCGCTGTCTCGTCGCAGGTCACCGGCCAATTCCACAGCCAGCTGATCAGCCACAACCTCCCGGCGGTCATGGCTCCGAATGAGCGCCGCAACGTCATCATCACCATGCGCAACATCGGTTACGACATGTGGACCCCGGCGCAGATCGACCTCCGCTCGAACGGCACCGTACGCGGTACGCGCGCTCGTCCGGTGAGCAACGTCGGAACTGGCCAAAATGTCAGCTTTCCGGTTGCGCTCACGGCACCCGCGGCGGACGGCCCGGCCAGCTTCACCGCACGTTTGTGGTTCGCCGACGGCACTCTGACCGGCAACTTCGGCGTCTCCATCAACATCCCGGTAACCATCGCCACCCCGGCCGCTTATGACTCGGACATCGTCAGCCACGACATTCCGGTCGACATGGGGAGCACGGAACAACGTTCGATCAACATCGTCGTCCGCAACAGCGGCACGCAGGCCTGGACGGGCTCGAACTTCGCGCTCGTCTCGCAGAACGGCATGTGGATGGTCTCCAGCGTCGCGCTCGGTGCGGCGGAGACGGTCGCGGCCGGCGCCAGCAAAACGTTCACCTTCAGCATCACCGCTCCGGTCGCGCCGGGCATCTACGCCAACAACTGGCGGATGGCGAACAACAACGTTGGTTTCGGTGCCACCGCGACGCAGAACACGCGCATCATGATCCTGGAGAACGGCAGCTTCGAGGACAACAACTACGCGAGCTGGCACTTCCAATCGACCTACGAAGGTGCGTGCTCGACGTTCGGCGTCGCGACGGATGGCACCGTGCTCAACGGCAACGCAGCTATCATGGACCACTACGAGAACATCGCCGATTACCAAGGCTCTCCTGGCCTTCCGAGCACCGTCAACGCGACCGAAGGAACCCACGGCGCGTTCTTGCTCGTGCAATGCCCGGACGAACACGTGATGTATCAGGACGCTTACGTTCCGATGTGCAACGCGCATTTCTCGATGGACCTGGGCTGGGCGAACCACGTCCCGTTCCAAGCGGGCCAGGAGATCGCGGTCGAAGTTCGTAACCCGGCGACCGACAGCGTGCTCTCGACGCTCTTCGTCACCAACGGTGCCACGCCGCGCAACAGCCCGATTTCTTCGCACAGCTTCGATGTCAGCGCCTTCGCCGGTCAGACGGTGCGCCTGGTGTTGCGGGTCAACGCCCAGCAATTCTTCATCGAAACGCAGTTCGACGACTTCGCGATCGGTTGCCAGTAAGCCTGTCCTCAGGACCAGCTGTACTAAAGACCTGCTGTACTGAAGATCATTCCCACACCGCGCCGCGCGCCAGCCCATCCACAACGCTGGTGAACGTGCTTCGAGCGCGAAGTTTCTCCTGACCGAACACCCGAGCGAAAGCCTGCTGCACGCAGGGGATCAAGCTCGTTCCACCGGTCATGAACACCGCATCCACTTCGCTCACTTTGGCGCCTGATTTTTCCACCGTCGCCATGGCCATCTTCTCGATGTCCCCGATCAGGCCGGCCACGGAGCGCTCGAACTCCGCGCGGGTCATCTTCTCGTCCACCGGCAGATCATTCTCTTTGTCCGCGATGCGCGACTCTTTTTTCTCGGCCACGCCGCGTTTGGCGCGCTCCACCGAACGAAACAAGAGGTAGCCCATGTCCTCGTCGACGATGCGGATCAACGACGCGATCTCCTTGGGACGATCCGAGGTCTCGTGAACCTCGCGGAGAAAATCGAGGTACTTCTTCCCTTTCAAGAAGCTGACATGGTTCCAGCGTTTCAGCTTCTGCCAGATCCAGTGCGGCACCGGTGTCTTCTCGCCGAAAGCACGGTAATTCGAGCCCCAACCGAGCACGTCGAACAGCTGTGAACGGACGATCTCGCCGTCGAGCGCATCGCCGGCGACCGGCACACCACCCGAAGCGAGGATGCTGGTGCGGCGATCCCTTTCACCGCGGTGGCTGGGACCGACGCGCATCAGCGTGAAGTCGGACGTTCCACCACCGAGGTCGACGACCAACACCGTTTCATCCGAGGTCAACGTCGCTTCGTACGCGAGCGCCGCAGCGATCGGCTCGATCAAGAAGGTGAAGTGTTCGAGCCCGGCGGTTTGTGCGGCTTTGATCAATCGCGCTTCGGCGAGCGCGTCTTCCTCGGGATCGAGCGAAAAACGCGCGGGACGTCCGAGCACCACGCGGCCTTTGCGAATGCTCTTTCCAAACTGTGCTTCCGCACCGTCGAGCAGCTTGCGCAGGAAGATCGCCACCAAATCTTCGATGCTGTAAGTACGCCCGCGGATCATCGTTCCTTTGAACGTCTCCTGCGGAAGGAACGCCTTGATCGATTGCATGAAGCGGCCTTCGAGCCCGGTGAACAAATAGTGCGCGATGGCCTCATGGCCAGTGTGCAAAAGGTTGTCGTACTCAGGCGCGAAGATGACCGTGGGGATGGTGTCTGATTCGCCCTTCAACCCCGCAGTGCGCGCGAGCTGCTCCGGGACGCGCCACTTTGCGAGGCGCACTTCACCGTCGCCGCCGAGCTCCGCGATCGCAGAGTTGGACGTGCCGAAGTCGATGCCGAACACGGCACCGTATTTAGCATATTAAGGAACTTGGTCGAGCAGCGCGCCGCTTCCGCGACGTTCGTTCGCCGACAATACAGGTCTTTCGCTCGCCCTCACGCCGAGCAGCGAAAGTTTTGCTGGATCTACACACTGCGATTGATGCGTGATCATTGGTTGGTTGTAGCCGCGCAAGGTGCCGCTGTCTTCCTTCATCGCGTAACGATAGGCATCGAGCACCGACGGTGAGTGATCACCGGCGATCGGCCTCCGAAACGCAGCCCAAAACGCACGCGGGAAAGAGACGCCGTATGAAGTCTCATCTTCCGCAGCCGTGGTGATGGTGACGAAGTTACAAGAGCGCATCGCCGTCGCGAAGATCGCGCCGTAACATTGATCGAAGAAGGCGATCCCCACCGAAGGGTGGATCCCTTCGAGCATCGCGCCGAGCTCCCAATCTGCGAGCTCTTCATTTTGATTGAGCACGATCGTCGACACGCCGAGCGGTTTCGCTTCGCCGTTCGTCTCCGCCGTGGCGGTGACGCGCCGGCCATGACCTGTCACATAGATCAGGAGCGTATCTTGCGGCTCGACGATCTTCCGCAGGTGCTCGAACAGACGCGCCACGCTCGCACGCGACGCGACGTCGGTCGTGGGGAAGTAGGTGGCGTCGCCTTCAGACTCGAGAATGTAGACACGGTCGCGCAGGTAGCCCTGCTCGATCAGCACTTGATAGGCCATGGAGAGATTGCCGCGGTGGCGCAGCTCGGTGTGGGCGCCGATCAACACCGCGTAGTGATCGATCTTTTCGTTCGGCGCTGATCCTTCGATCAGGAGACGATCCTCGAGACCTTGGATCCCTTGCGCCTTGAGCTCCGCCGGGCTGCGAAGTGTTTCACTCGTCCAAGCGCAGGCGCTCGCGCCGGCCGTGAAGAGCATCAAACCCATCGCATGCGCTCGCTTCATCAAAGTCTCTCTCCTTAGATACGTTGCTCAGTGTTCGTCTGGACCGGTCTGCAAGGCGCGATCCGCCCCGACGATGCGAAGACTCCTCCTTCGTGCTGTCGAAATATCGGGACACGACACCCTATCTTGTCAGTGTCGCGACGGACTCGGGCCGTTACCGGAGGATCACCGCGCGCCGCGTCTAAAACGCAGCATGGGGATCGGCTCTGCAAAACCTTTGCACTGCGCGGCCAAAGGTTCGGAGGTCCATCCGCGATCGCGGAGAAATGCCGCGTCCTCTGTTCTTTCGGCCATACCGAGCGATACCAGGATGTCGTCGCCCTCGCTCTTCGACTCCACGCGCGCCGCGAGGTTCACCGTCGAGCCGAAATAATCGAGGCGCTCGTTCAACGTCACCGCGATACATGGACCGTCGTGTATGCCGACCTTTAACGCGACGGGGTATTCGTGCCCGCGTTCCCTACAGAACGCCGAGACTTTGTGGTGCAGCGCATCCGCAGCCTCGAGCGCATCGGAAGGTCGCATGAAGACCGCCATGATCGCGTCGCCGATCGTCTTCACGATCGCCCCGCGGTGTTCGGCGACGATCGTGCGAAGCACATCGAAGTGGGTCCACACCAAGCTGAAGGCGCACGCGTCTCCGAGCGACTGATACATCGCGGTACTGCCCACAAGATCGGTGAAGATGATCGTCGCGTGTTCCACCGCGAGCTTCACACCCGGCGCGAGCACCTCTCCGCTGAACAGATCGCGGAAACGTTGATCCGCGACCAGCTCACCCGCTGAGAGCGCATCGCGCGCCCACGCGATCCCTTCGAGCGTCACCAACATATTGCGGCTCGAGACATTCTCGATGGCGATCTCGTTATCGCTGTTCGAGAGCTGCACGTCCGCACCTTCGATGTTCTGATCCGCGATACAAAACGACGCGTTCTTCTCGCGCCCGCGCTCTTCGACGAGATCGATCCAGCGATAACTTTTTTCACCCGTGGTGCGCAGCCGGTACCGCCCCGGCGGCAGCACAAAAGCCTGCACGTCTTTTTCACCGGGACGCAGGTATCGCTGGTAGACGATGTGCGGCGTGACTCCCGGTCCGCCGAGGCAATACTTCGCTTCTTCGATCTCCCGCACTTGAGGATGCGGCGTGAACACCGCTTCCAGCGCGCGATCGAGATCCACGTCGAAGTCGATGTTGCACGAGCTGCAAAACGCCTTCTCTTTCACTTCGGCGAGCGTGCTCAGGTTTTGTTTGTCGCCGCGGCAATGTGGACAGATCACGTCCCAGCGCATGCGCAACAGACCCGCGCGTGTCGCCGCCAAAAAAGTGTTCAGCACCTCTTGGCGATCCGCTTTCCAAGCGCGCGAAAAAGCGACCGGCTGCATCCGGCGCAGCTCGTCTTCCGTCTTTTCGGCGAGCGCTTTGCCGAGCTGCGCGATCAGCGGTGAGTCCCAAAACACACGCACCCGCGGGAGCAGTGCGTCGATCTTCGCGCGTTGGTCGTCGGTGGCGATCTTCGGATCACCGAAGACCGGAATGTTCGTGACCTGCTGTTCTTGTTTCGCGAGCCGCGCATCGAGCTCACCGTAGAGCTTCTTGAACGGCTTCAATCCGAGCTGTTTGATGCTCGCCGACGCCACCAACGCGTCGAGCGGCCCGCGCGGCTCCCACTCCCACGTCGTCTCCACCACGCAGCCCTGTCCTAGAGGACGGAGCGTCGTCGTCTGGCGGAGGTTCTTCACCGGCCCCTTCGAATAGATGCGCGTCACCGCAAAAAAACGTTCGTGTACCCAATGAAACGGGAGCTCTTCGTAGTCGAGATCCATCCCAAATTTGTGGGTCGATCCGAAGCGCCGCGTCGTCCCGTCTTCCTGCGGCTCATCGCGATAGACGACCGCCGGCAGGCCAGCGGCTTTGTTGAATCGATCGGTGTCGGCGATCGCCGTCCACACCCGCGACGACGGGCTCGAAAGCTCATGTTCGAAGACGATCTTCCCCATCGTTCGCCTCACGGACCTTCGTCGACCGCGGCGCTCTCGCCTTCGGGGATCGCTCGAAGCGCTTCCTTCAACAAGACAGCATCTTCCGCCTTCGGTAACAGGTCCAGTGTCCTTTCGACCAGTAAGCGTGCTTCCGCGGTCCGATCGAGCGTGGGAAGGAGCTTCGCTAGCGACAAAAGCCCGTCAAAACCGCCGGCTTTGTCGTGCACCACGGCCAGCGGATACGTGAGCACGCCGGTGCTGCCGACATCCACGCGCACCTCGAAGAACAAGTTGTCCGTCGCTTTGACGCACAAGCCTCCGGCGCGTCCTTCGCGAACCTGCACCGAGCCGAGCGTCTTCAAACGCGTGCGATCGTTCGCGCGCGGGGTGAGCGCGGCCAGGCGTAACGTCGACCAGCGCAGGCCGCCGAGCACCGCGCAGATATTGGTGCCTGCATTCGAGTTGGCCACGCGATATTGATCCAAAGACCAGGTAGGGAGCGGGGCCGGTCCCGCGCGCATCACCGTGACGATGCCGGGCGTTCCGGCGCGGCCCAATACCGGTGCGTTCGTGTCCACCACCATGGCGTCGTTCGGCTCGTTGTTCGGCTCGCGCTCCTGGAACGTGCGCGCCGGCGCCATGGACACCTTGAGCAAGTACGGATCGCTGGAGTTTTCTCGAGGCGGACCGTCGGGCTCGTCGAGGCGTCGTTTGTCCATCAGACGAATAAAGTAGCGTCCCGTACCAAGGTACAGGTCGGTCATCTCTTCGCTCATGCCGGTGGGCGCGTCGTCGATCAGGGCGATAGGGAGCGCTTCTTCACCGCCGCGCGGCTCGGGATAAACTTCGACCACCAAGTTGATGTTCGGGACCGCCGACACTTCGAGCGTAGCCACACCTTCCATCAACACATTGAGCTCGTAAAAATCGCGATCGGACACGTTCGAGGTGGTGCGTGCGCCGATATATCCGTTCACCGCGCGGCCCGGCTCGAGCAAGCTCGCCTGCGCCGGCTGATCGTTTGGTTCCAGCTCCACCGGCACAGCGACGCGCATCACCGGCTTTTCGCCTTCGCGACGGTAGGCGAAATATCCACCGGCGATCGTCGCGACCAACAACAACACCCCGAAGAAACGCATCGCCAGATGACGGCGTTTGAAGCTGGTTTCGAACGCATCCCAATCTTCGCGGCGCGCCAGATTGAGGATCTCTTCGTGGGAGATGTGACTGGCACGCGAACCGAGCAGGTGTTCGATCGCCTGCCGCATCTCGTCCGCGGATTGCCAGCGATCGATCGGTTTTTTGGAGAGCCCCTTGGCGACGATCATCTCCGTCGCATCGGAGATCGGAGCTTCGGGAGCGACGTCCCTGATCTTTGGGGCAGGTGTGATCAGATGATGGCTGACGATCTCCAGCGGTCCACCGGTAAACGGGCCGCGCCCCGCGAGCAGCTCGAACAACAGCGCCGAGGTCGAGTAGATGTCGCTCCGCGCGTCGAGCTCTTGGCCGCGCGCTTGTTCCGGGCTCATGCAGCTCGGGGTCCCGACGAGATCCGCGCCGCCGGTGATCTGCGCGCCGGCACCATTTTGATCGCGATCCGACTGCGCGAGCTTGGCGATGCCGAAGTCGAGGAGCTTCACCTGTTCGCTCTCGCCTTCGCGTGATCGGGTGAGCATGACGTTTCCCGCTTTGACGTCGCGATGCACGATCCCTTCGCGGTGCGCAGCGGTCAGCGCCTTGAGCACCTGCACCACGATCTTCAGCGCGCGGCGTTCTTCGAGCCTTCCTTCTTCGCGCAGCACCGCGACCAGGTCCCGGCCGGGCACGTACTCCATTGCCAGGTAGAGCAATCCGTTCTCGGTCGCACCGCAGTCGAAGATGGCGATGGCGTTCGGATGATCCACCTTGGAGAGCACTTTCGCTTCACGCCGAAAGCGATCGACCACCGAACGTTTCCGCGCGATGTCTTGGCGCAGAATCTTCAGCGCCATCACCTTCCCCATACGTACGTGCTCGACCCGGTAGACCGATCCCATTCCCCCGTCGCCGATTTTTGCGAGAAGCATGTACCGATCGTCGATCACCCGGCCGAGCGCGACGCCATCGTAGGTGTCGCTCTCCGCGCCGAGACCGCGCAGATCATTTCCGCAATTTGGGCAGTCGGTGACTTGCGCAGAATTTTGGTGATTACACCGGGGACAGGCGAACGTCTGAACCGTCGCCGCGAGGGTCACGAGCCCGAGGTTAGCAATCTCAGCCCGGACCCGCCAGATGCGGACTCTAACGCCCGACGGCTTTTCTGATCGCAGCGAGCTCCGCACGTGCGCCTTCGTCGCCAAAACCGGGACCGAGCTCGCGGACCAACACATCGCCGCCGAGCTCGCGATCGAGGCTGGATTCTCCGGCGATCCGCGCGATCTGTTCGCGCACCTGCTCGAGCTCGTGCGTGGGCTGAGCCTCACGTTCGCGCAGCTCGGCCATGTTCTTGCGGGCGCGCGCGACGGTCAGCGTGGCGATGGCCCGCAGCTTCTCGCGCTCCAAATTTCGGCGGGTCGACGCCGAAGCCATCACTTCGGCGGAAGCTTCGTCGGCCTCGTTCTTCATCGACGAGAGCTCACGTTCGCGATCGACCAGCTCCGCCGACAAACGCCGCTTCTCTTCGATCAACAACAACGCGTGTCGTTCATTACCGCCGCGCACGTAAGCGCGAATATCCGCGTGGAACCGCGCAATCTCGGCGCGCAATTCGAGCACATCACCTTCGAGCTTGATGCGCGCGAACATCACACCCGCCGCCGCGCGACGGAGCTCTTCATGCCGCGCATCGTGCGATGCGATCGCATCGCGGTACGCCGTGAACGGATCGACTGCTTTCGGCTCTTTCACCCGCCGCAGCTTCTTCATCAAGGCGATCATCGTTCTTCCTCCTCGCTGCCCCAATCCTCAGAACGAAGACCGAGCTCGCGAATCTTTTGTTGCAGGCTCTGGCGCACCATGCCGATCGCTTCGGCCGCGCGGGAAATGTTGCCGTTGTGCTGGCGCAATGCGCGCAAGATGAACGTCTTCTCGAACTCTTCGACCATTTGTTTTTTGGCGTCGGAGAACGAGCCGAGCGTGACGTTCGCTTGTACGTGGGCCACCGCTTGTTTTGCAGCGGCCGCCGGTGAAACGTGCGTCGTTTTGGCGTCGCTGATCGAAAGATCAGTGTCTTCGATCTCGGGGCCGGCAGCGAGGACGGCCGCTTGTTCGGTGACGTTGCGCAGCTCCCGGACGTTACCCGGCCAGCTGTAACGGCCGAGCTTGGCGAGCGCGCCGTTGGAGATCTTGGCCTTCTCGCGGTTCAAACGAGTTGCGAGCTGACCCAAAAAACGATCGACCAGCGCAGGGACGTCTTCCGGCCGTTCGCGTAGCGGCGGGATGACGATCTCCACCACCTTCAAACGGTAATAGAGATCTTGCCGGTAACGGCCCTTCTCCACTTCCGCTTCCAGATCGCGATGGGTCGCCGCCACCACCCGAACGTCGACCTCGATCGGCGTGTTCCCACCGACGCGCTCCAGCTTCTTCTCCTGAAGCACGCGCAGCACCTTGGCCTGCGTCTCGAGCGGCATGTCGCCGATCTCGTCGAGCAGGATCGTTCCACCGTGCGCCGCCTCGAAACGTCCGACGCGCCGGGCGTCCGCTCCGGTGAACGCACCTTTTTCGTGGCCGAAGAGCTCGCTTTCGACGAGCTCGCGCGAGATCGCCGCGCAGTTGACCGCGATGAAAGGACGATTTTTGCGCGGGCTGCGATTGTGGAGCGCCTGCGCGACCAGCTCTTTGCCGGTGCCGCTTTCACCGCGCACCAACACGGTGAGATCGGTCTCCGCGACTTTTTGGATGGTGGTGAAGATCTTACGCATGCCTTGGCCCGAACCGACGATCGATTCGAAGCCGTACTCGCGCTGCACCCGATCGAGCAGGATGCGGTGTTCGCGTTCGAGGCGCGTCCGCTCCAAAGCGCGCGCGACGATCACCCGCAGCTCGTCGTTGTCGAAAGGTTTCGGCAGATAGTGTTCGGCGCCGGCCTTCATCGCTTCCACCGCGATCTTCTCATTGCCGTGTGCGGTGATCACCACCACCGGAACTTCCGCGCGCACCGCTTTCGAAGTGCTCATTACGTCCATGCCGCCGGCACCTGATCCAAGGGCCAGGTCGGTGATCACCAGATCGAAGCTGTGATCCTTTTTCATGCGCGAGATCGCGTCGTCGCCCGACTCGGCGGAGAACACTTCGTAGCCCTGCTTTTTCAGGAGCCCGGTGAGCGCGAGCTGGATCGCGCGTTCGTCTTCGACGACGAAGATACGCGGCTTCGATGCAGGGCTTGCGGGCTGCGAAGGCTGCGAAGGTTGCGACGTGCTCATACGTTTCTTTCAACACCGGCTTCTGCGCCGGTCTTCGGAAAAGTCACCACCATCTCCGCGCCTTGGCCGAGCGTGGAGCGTGCTTCGATCGTTCCACCGTGGGCATCGACCAACTTCTTGGTGATCGCCAAACCGAGACCGGTGCCGGTCGTTTTCGAGGTGTAAAACGGGTTCCAGATCTTGTGCAGCTTGTCCTGAGGGATGCCGGGACCGTTGTCTTTCACGCGCAACCACACTTCGGTGCGCGCCAGATTTTCACCGGCGAGAACTTCGATCTTCGGATGCTGAACTTTCGCTTCTTCGAGCGCATCGAGCGCGTTCGACACCAGGTTGATCACCACGCGGCGCACTTTTTCGGGATCACCTTGAAACATGCACGCGCCATCGGAGTCGCGCACGATCTCGACGTTGTGTTTCGCGAGACGTTCCCGAAAAGTGTCCATCGCCGATTCGAGCACTTCTTCGAGGCGCACTTCGCTCAAACGCAGATCTTCTTCGCGCGCAAAACGGAGCAGGTGCGAGATCGACTTCTCGACGCGATCCAATTCCGAGAGCGCGACCTTCGCGTATTCGATGTTGTCGCCGTTCGCCGGGTCTTCGCCCATCTGCTGCACCAACGACTTCGCCGCGGTGATCGGATTTCGGATCTCGTGCGCGATCGAGGCGGAGAGCTGTTCGAGCGAGCGCGCATGTTTTCCTTCGATCATGCGGCGCTCATCGGTGACGGTGCGGCCGAGACGGCGCGCGACTTCTTCGTCGATGAACTTCTTCCGCAGGTCGGGCGCGTAGTAGCTGGAGAATCCTTGGAGCGCGAGGAAGACGCCCCAGATCAGGCCGATGATCATCGCCGGCTCCCAGCCCGCGACGACCAAAAAGAACATGATCGTCACCCCGTAGACGACCGCGTGGCGGAGGAAACGAAGCTTGAGGTTCGCGACCTTGTTGGCTTCTTGATACGCCTGCTCTTCGAGGGACGCGGGCTTTTCAGGTGCGGGTGGTAGCTTCATCGCGGAGGGATCCAAGGTGATTGCTTGCGCCAGCATCGTCGTGCCGGAGATGCTTCGCAACCCTCGTGCCGTCCGCGAGATCACGGTGGATTTCGGTTTTACCGCAGTCCGCAGCCTGCGGTGCAGCAAGCTTACTTCGCGGGTTTGAGCGATTCGCCGACGAAGAGCTTCATCGCTTCCCAGGAACGGCGATCCGCGGCCTCATTGTAAGCCATCCCCTTCGACGGGTCGTTGCCCGCGTCCTTGACCGTGAAGCTGTGGACCGCGCCGCCGTAGACGTTCATCTGCCAGTCGACCTTTGCGTCCGCCATCTCTTTTTGGAAGCCCGGAACCTCCGCGTTCACGAAGGCATCGGCCGCGCCGTGATGGATCTGCACCTTCGCTTTGATGTTCTTCGCGTCTTCCGGTTTCGGCGTCTGCAGGTTGCCGTGGAAAGAAACGACCGCCTTCACCGGTGCGCCGCTTCGGGCCAGCTCGAGCACGCTCGTTCCGCCGAAGCAGTAACCGATCGCGGCGAAGTTGTTGCCGTCGTACATCGGATGTTGGCGCATCCGATCGACGCTCGCGTTGATGCGCGCACGCATGGTGGTCCGATCGTTGCGCAGAGCACCGGCCGCTTTGCCCGCTTCCGCGTGATCTTTCGGGCGCACACCTTTGCCGTACATATCGATCGCGAAGCCGAGGTAACCGAGCTCCGCGAGCTGCTCTGCGCGTTTGCGCGAGTACGGATTCGGCCCCATCCACTCGTGCACCACGATCACTGCGGGACGTTTGCCGGTGACCGCGTCGTCGTACGCAAAATAACCTTCGAGCACCACGTCGCCGTGTTTGTACTCCACGACTTCGGTCTTGATCTTCGCTTCCGCGCGCTCGGAAAAAAGCGCGGCACCGAAGGCGACAACTGCGAGAGCTCTCGATTTCATAGACGGCCTTCTACATCTGGTTTCGGCAGATCGAAAGAGCCGCGAGCGCGAGAGAGGTGGCCACCAGCGGATCATCTTCGCGAAGATCGATCGCGACATTTTTCCACGAGCCGTCGGGCGCCTGCTTGGCGATCAACACCGCGGCGAGCGCGCGCGCCCAGCCTTCCGGCGCTGCCGGGCCAAGGAACATCATCGCGTGGGCGTACGACCAGACCCAATAAAAGTAGGCGGAATCGCGCTGCACTTCCCGGTCGGGCGCGTACGCACCCGGGACCTGATCGATCGATCGGTGTTCGAGGAGCCACCTCGCCGCCGCACGTATCCGCGGATCGTCGCGCGGCACACCGGCTCGAAGCAGCGCGCGAAAGCCATCGGCGGTCGCTGTCCCGTAGGACAGGTATTTCAGCGGAGCGCCGCCGGCTTTGTTCGCGATGTCGTCTTCGGGAGTGAAGTAGAAGCCGCCGTCGCCGGGAAAATTCTGGATGCGCTCCAAGAAACGGCGCGCTTTCGCGTAAGCGGGATCTTCCAAGCCGACGCCGGCGAGGGAGAGCGCACCGAGCGCGAAGATGGTGGAGGCGACGTTCGAGGCGAGCAATTCGTCGCGCGGCGTTCCCTCCGGCGGCTTCGTGGGCAACCGGAAAAAGTAGCCCCAGCCCCCGTACGAAAGATCAGCGTCGTTCCAGCCGTTTTTTTCGTCGAGCTGGCGCGACAAGAGGTGCGGGAGCAAACGATCGCGGGCGGCGTGGTGGCGTGTGTTCGACGGCGCGCTGAGGACGAGGATCGTCCCCGACAAGGAATAGACGGGATAGTCGAGCCCGAAGAGCCCGGCGTTCAGCGAGCCGTCTGCGTTGGAGAGCGTCGCCAAGAAATCGACACCTTTATCGTACCAAGGCGGCGTGTTTTCGGCGGGTGCAAAGAGGAGCGCGCTCAACACCACCGGCGTGAGGGCGTAACCGCTCTTCAGCGCACCGTACGTTTCCGAGCGCCACGCGCCGTCTTCGTTTTGTTTGGAGAGCAAAAACGCGTGTGCTTTTTTGAGCGGGGTCTCGACGTCCAAAGGTACAGCTGTACGACAGGACAGGAGGCCCAAGACCGCGAGCACGGCTGACTTTCGCAGCACCTTGGCGCTATCCTCGCCGGAAGTGGGCCGGCTGAACAATCCATTCGACGAGACGCCCCCGGCGCTCGCCCGCGAAGCCGCCGAAGCTTTGATGAAGAAGATGCCGGAGCCCGCCGAAGGGAAGATGCTGGGCGTTCTGGTCGCCGAAGATGGCGCGGGGCAGCTCGTTTGGCTGTACGCCTTCTCCGGCATGTATTGCGGGAGCTGGGACCTCGACGGCTTCGCGCCGCCCATCTTCAATCGGGCGCTGCGGGCGTCGATCGAGCCCGCGGGTCTCCCGCAGATCGAGCAGCTCAACGAGAGGATCGCGGCCGCCGAACGGTCTCGCGACGAGGCGCAAGAAAAGCTCGAGCCCGCAGAAGAAGAAGAACGCCTGCTCCGCGCGAAGCTCGCGCAAAAAAAAGCGGACCGCGATGTGCGGCGCGCGCGCGGCGAGAAGGTGCCGGAGCTGGAGAGCCAAGCCGACAGCGCGGAGCTTGCTCGCGCGAAGAAACGTTGGCGCGAAGGGCGCGCGGAGCTGGAACACCGCGAACGTGAGCTGCGCGCATCGATCGCCGAGCGGAGAGCGATCTCGGAGACGATCATGAACGGGATCTTCGACAGCTACGAGCTCGAGAGCTTCTCCGGCAAGAAGAGCTCGCTGTGCGCGCTGTACGATGGAAAGCCGCCTGCCGGCGCGGGGGACTGCGCCGCTCCGAAGCTGCTCGTCGCCGCACGGAGGCGCGGATTGAAACCGCGGGCGATCGCCGAATTTTGGTGGGGACCGCCGCCGCCCGGTGGAGGCCGGCGACACGGACAATATTATGGTGCTTGCCGCGACAAGTGTGGCCCGCTGCTCCCGTTCTTGCTCGACGGTGTGGAGGTCGATCCGCCGCGCGGCCCGCAGCGTAAAATGTTCGGACCTGATCTTTCGATCATCTACCAAGACGAGCGGGTGCTGGCGGTCGACAAACCGGCGGGCCAGCCCTCGGTCTCGGCTCCCGACTCGATCGAATGCTCGGCGAAACGCTTGTTCCCCGGCGCCACGCTGGTCCACCGGCTCGACGAAGATACGAGCGGGGTCCTCTTGCTCGCGCTCGACACCGAAGCACACACCAAAATTCAGCGGCAATTCCTTCACCGCGTCGTCCGCAAGAAATACCTCGCCTGGCTGGAAGGACAGGTCGACGCCGAAGAAGGGCGCATCGATCTTCCGCTTCGGCCCGACTTCGAACAGCGGCCGCGGCAGGTGGTCGACTTCGAACACGGCAAAAGAGCGCGCACCCGCTGGCAGGTTCTGGAACGTTTCCAGTCTCGCACGCGCGTCGCGTTTTTTCCCGAGACCGGGCGCACGCACCAGCTCCGCGTCCATGCCGCACATCCGCTGGGACTGAACGCACCGATCGCCGGGGACCGCCTGTACGGAAGTCCAGGTGCACGACTCATGCTCCACGCGGAAGAGTTATGGATCGTGCACCCGAACGGGAGCGAGCTCACTTTGAAATCGCCTAGCCCTTTTTGAGGGCACTGGCCACAGGTACAGGTGACCGATCGGCCATCAACACCAAGAGCGCCGAAGACGTGACGAAGGTGCGGCCGGTGATGCAGTGATGTCCGCTCCAGCTTCCGTCGCCGTTCTGCACACGATTGAGGTTGGTGACCATCGAACGATCCCACTTCTCCCAATCGTCGCCGCCTTTGGCGACCAAGCTCTCGCTGACCAACATGTACGAGAGAAACTCTTCGCCGCCGTTCGAACCGAAGCCGGAGACGAAGCTCGGGTCGGCGAGCTTGGTGACCAAGCCCTTTTCCACCGCGTCCTGTTTCTTCGCGGTCTGTTCGTAGGAATCGACGCGTTTTTTTGCTTCGTTTCGCACGCTCTCGTCCTTAGCTTTGCCGGCGAGCTCACGATCGCGATCGATCTCCATCTCTTTGGTGTTGCGCGCATCGCGCATGGTGCCCGCGCTCGAGGCCGCACCGTACAAACCGATTCCGGCGGTACCTTCGCCTCCCATACGACTTCCGTCGAACTGCTGCTGCGCGTAGTCCTCGGTCTTGGCCAACACCTCGGCGCTCACTTGGACGCCGTTTTGTTTGGCGCGATTCAAGCTCTTCGCCGCGATGCCTTGCGAGAGAACTGGCGCCCAACCTTGGTTGTCCCAGGTGCCGTTGCTGCGCTGATTTTTTTCGATCTTCGTCAGCACTTTGTTGAGGCCGGCCGCCACGCGTTGATCGAGCGCGGGATCGCCGCTCTTCGACTTCAGCTCGGACAACAACAAGGAGCTCATGAAGGTGTCGACGTACGGGCCGATCTTTCCTTGCACGCGCGTGCCTTGCACGCTGGTCACCGAGAGCGAGTCTTTGTCGGATTTCTCAATCTCGCTGAGCACGAACTCCACGCCCTTCTTCACGCTCTTCGCGTAGCTGCCTTCGGTTGGTGTCGAGCCGGAGCGCATCAACGCGAGCGTCGCCATACAGGTGTCGGCGACGTTGCCCTTATCTTTGACGCCGGCCATGGCGGCGCCCATGTTCGCTGACTCTTCGCCTTGGCCCCAGCCGCCATTCGGAAGCTGGTGTTCGACCAACCACGAGAGCCCGCTCTTCACATTCTTGGTGAGCTCTTTGGCTTTGATGGTGGACGGCATCGCCACTTCTTTTTCAGCGGCGCGCGCAATTCCGGGACCGGAGATCGGCGCTGAGAGAATGAAACCTGCGGCTGCGAGCGAGAACATCGTACGGCGAAGAAACATGAGAGAGCCTCCTTGGTGGCGTCTGTGAAAACGCACGTGAGGAGAAGACGATCTTTGGAAAGAAAAGTTCCGTAAGAAGCCAGCCGTTACAAAGGTTTTACATTGAGCAACAGATTCGGCTCTCGGGATTGAACAGACAGGATGCCGCTTCCGCTACGGATCCCGGCGGGCACATCCCCGAAAAACAAAAGTGTCCTTCGAGCTCGCAGGGGCTGGGCTGAATGCGCGTGCAACAAATGTCGCCCGGTGGGCGGCCCGAGACGTCGCAGCTGTCGTTCGTCTTTTCATAGTCGCTCGGACACTGGCCCCCGAACGCGCTGGTCACACATTCGCCGAGGCGCAGCTCGCAATCGCTCAGAATGTTCACCGCACAACACAGCGCGGGCGACAGATCGCCGCAGGAATCCTCGAACGCGCGCGAGCCGTCCGGGCAGAGGCGCAGCCCTTGGTCGTCGGGCACACAGAGGCGCCCGGCCATCTCGCATGCATTCGCCGGCGGCGGTGAAACGACCTCGGCGTCGGTCTCGCGGACGTCGAGCTCGATCGGCTCACAAGCCGCAAGGAGCGCGAGCCCAATGAGCAAGAGCGTACGCACGAACCAATCATAAGTGCTCGGTCCCTTTCGGAGCAACACAACCGCAGCCGCAGTCGCTCACGAAAGGTTCGGCGCCGGCCGGGCAGAGATAGTCGATCGCTTCACAGACTTCGGGCCCTTCGCCGACATACCTGGCCGAAGGATCAGTACGCTCCGGACAGTCGAACGGAGCGCCCGCGACCTCTTCGACGAAGACGCAGCACACGCCGCTTCCGCCTGCGGCGCAGTCCAGCTCTGTGCGTTCTTCGAGCCCGGTGGGACAACCGCCGGAGCCGTCCCAACAAACACCGCGCTCGCGCCCACAATCCGCTCCTCCGGCCGCGCCGTTTTCGGCGACGACTTCGCACGACAGCGCCAACAGCGCCGTCGCGGCGAGCGCGATCCCCCGTCTCATCGGAAGATTAGTTGCCGGCCGGCCTCAGAATTATGAAGTTATCGACAGGAAGTGAGCTTCCAACGGGCGAGCAGCCGGTTCGCCTCTTCGGCCACGCTCTTTGGAGAGGCGCGGTCGTTCGCCATAGAGCGCAGGCAGGTCGCGGCGTTACACGCAGATTCGGACAGCTCCAGCTCGCAGAGCGCGAACGCCGACTGTGTGCGCACCTCGCCCTCTGCGGTGATCGAGAGGTGCTCGAAGATGTCGCGTGCCTTCGCCCGTTCGTTCTTTTCGAAGCCCAGGAGCCGCGCCAGCTCGTATCGGTACAACGATCGCTTTTCCCGGATCGCCTGTTCTTCGCTGGCCAGCGCCCACTCATAGAGGTGGAGCGCTTCGTCGATCCGCCCCGCGGACACCAATCGTTCCGCTTCCGACAATAAGCCCCCCGCGGTGACCGCCGGCAGCTCGGGCTGCTCCTTCTCGGCCTCGGGCTCCGCTTCCGGTTCCTTCTCCTCCGCCACGGGCTGCGACTCCGGCTGTGTGGGCTCCACCTTCGCCGGTTGCGTCATCCGAGCCTTGGGCACAGCTATCCCTTCGGGCACTGTCCTCGCGACCACTGGCCTTTCGACCACTGGCCTTTCGACCACTAGCCTTTCGACCACTGTTCTTTCGAGCTCGGCGGTTTCTTCGTGGCCATGATCCTCGATGAACGGATCCTCGAGATCGATCGCCGGCGTCGCCGAAGATTCTGCCGCGACAGACGCGCCGCCCGCACCAAACGCGCGCGAGCCGCCCGCTTCCACCAGCTCGTTTCCGTTCGCGTAATACACGCGCACGCTACCGCTGACCACGCCGACCGCCGTCTGTCCCGACGCCAAAACGTGCACGAAAAACTTCGTCCCGACGACTTCGACCTCCACGTTCGGCGCGATCACCGTCAGCTTTCGACCCGCTCCGCCTTTGAAGGCCATCACCGCGAAGCCGGTCTTCATCTCCACGCGCATGTCGGCCGGACGGTTCGACACCACCCGTCCGTCCCATTCGCGAGCCGCGATCACGTGCAGGTTGGTGCCGAGCTCATGGCGCACTGCCGGCTCGATCGACAGCGGAATCACCGGCACTTCGGTCGCAACCTGCGACGGACCCTCGGCCGCCGCGATCACCGGCTGTTCCACCGGGAGCTCGTCGCGAGCCGGCATCAACACCAACGCCGTCACCGCGGCAAACGCCGCCGCCGCCAGCGACGCGACCGGCACGTAGCTCGGACGCGACGGCTTTCCCGCCGCCACATAAGGACGCAACCGCTTCTTCAGACGATCGACATGTTCGGCTTCACTCTTCGGCGCATAGGCGCCGGCCGCTTCGAGCGAACGCGCACATTTTTTCTCCAAGCCCGCGCAAGAACGACAACGCGCGACGTGGCTTTCGATGTGCGCGCGTTCGAGCGCGAGCAGCTCGCCGCGCACGTACGCAAACATCTGCGAGCGGAAATCAGCGCAGTCTCTCATCGCCGACCTCCGATCCGATTCGGATCTCTTTCGACCTCTTCCGGCTTCGCGAGCCCGATCGAGTGTAGATAACTCGCGAGCTCCGCGCGCCCGCTCTTCACCTGCGAAGCGACCGTCTGGAGAGGTTTGCCGAGATGTTCGCTGATCTCTTTCAGCGTCATCCCTTCGATGTCATGGAGCACCACCGCCATCCGTTTCTTGGGGTCGAGCGTGGCTAGACCTTCGTACAGGATGGTCAGACGTTGTTGTTGTTCGAGCGTCTCCTCGACGTCGTCCTCGCTCATCGGCTCGGCGACATCGTCGATCGAAGTCGTCGCCTTCTCCCGATAGGAGAGGCGCATCTCTTGATAAGCAACGTTGAGCGTGATCCGGTGAACCCACGTCTTCAGCTTGGAGCGGCCGCGGAACGCCGGAAGGGAACGCAACACTTCCACGAACACGGCTTGAAAGACGTCATCGACGTCCGCGCGGGGACCGAAGACCCGACGCAGCTGCGCCAACACCACCGGGCTGAGCTCTTCGACGACCTCGTCCGGAGTGAGCTTTCCGAACAACTTTGCGATCAATGCCATCGCCACTCCACCCCCATCGCCGCCGAGGCGGTGACTGCACTCTCGAGAATTCGCGTGCGCGCATCGGGAAGCAAGTACCGCATTCGCGGGAGCTCGAAATTCGCGCGCAGATCGAGCACCAGCGCCAGACGATCGAGCAGCTCCGCACGGCCGCGAACGAACGGGCCGAAGTTGCTGGTGAACGCGGAATCGCTGGTGGTCAGGCCGTCGAGCTGGACGTGAGAAAATCCGCCGAAGAGTCCCGCGACCACGGGTACGTCGTCGGAGATCATCACCCCGGCGGTAGCCGCGACGGGAATGCGCCGAGCATCGACCGCACCCCGACCTGGTCCAAAGACCAGGTAGCCGAGCTCAGCGCCGAGCACCAGATCGATCGGGCCCGCACCGAAGCGGTAGTCGGCGCCGATCATTCCGCCTTTGGCGAGCGCGCTGCCGCCGACCGCGAGGGCCCCCAGCACGCGCACCGACAATTCGCTGCCGGCGCTCATCACCAGGTTCGCTTTGCGCAGCGCCGGATCCGTTTCTAAGATCGGCCCCGAAGGCTCTGCGAGTCGCGCTTCACCGGGAGCCGCACCATTCACCGAGACCAAGGCGCGGCGCAGCGTGGTCTTCACCATGAACCAAACCTCAGTGCCGGCATCGCGATCCGGTGCGACGATGTCTCGAGATGCGATCACTGCGCCCGCTTCGTCGACGCGTACCGAATAGAGATCGTCCTTCACGCGCGCGACGTGTACATGAAAGTCGCCGTCGCGCGCTGCACCGAGCGGTGAAGGCGACGCATCGATCTCGAACGTTTCTTTGAGGCGATAGCGCAAAAAATCGGAGAGCTCGCGGCCCGCACCGTCGGTGGTCAAGACGACCGAAGCGGGACGGCGGTCGCCGCTGAGAGCGGCCAACCCGAGCGCGACGACGATGGCCGGCGTAAACATCCCCAAGGTCTTGGTTGCTCCCGCGGCCCAGGATTATGATAGCGTCGCGACGTTTCGCGCCATGTCGAAGGATGATCTGGAAGCGCGCACTGTTTTCGCGGACCTAGGCGACGCCGGCACCGATCCCGATCGCGAAGAAAAAACCGAGGCCCCGACCGCACCCCCCAGCTCGAGGGCGGAGCGCGCCGAAAACGAGTCCCTGGTCGAAAGGACAGGTTACGCAGCCGAAGGTGTCCGCGTTGCGGTGCTCTTCGCGCATCGTTTCGGCAAACGGTTGATCGGCGAACGCGCGCATCTGATGGTGAAGCTCCACGAGCCGGGCGTCAGCACCGAACAAGGCGCTAAAGCACGCCAATCGCTGGTTCTGGTACCCAAGTCGAAAGGCCGCGTCTCGACGACGATGGGTTGGATCGACGTTCCACGCTGCATGGCGGAGCTGAAAAGTTACGCGCTCATCGCCGAACAACACCGCGCGCGCACCACCGAAGAGATCGACATCGGCTACGACGAGTACGAAGTGTTGCTCGGCGACCTCCAGCTGTTCTTGCGGACCAACAACATCACACCCTCGATCGGCGACGTGCCGGCCATCTCATCGAAGAGCGGAGCGAGCTCGAAAGCCGACGTGACTCCGGCCCAGACCGGTGTGACATTGCGGCCAAAAGTGATCGGTATGTTGGTCTTGATCCTCTGCCTCGGCGTCGCGATCGGCGTGTTTCTCTCGAGAAAATACGGGACCGTGGGTGACGACGAAGAGATCGTGGACGAGCGGCCACAACAATCGGAGCCACAACCACTCCGGCGACGTTTGGTGCCGACCCGCTGACAGGTCGGCACAAAATCGATCGTTCTGATCGAAAACGTTTTCGTGTACGGTCGAGTCATGGTGTTCGATTACCGTCAGTACAGTCGGCGCGGATTCACGCTGATCGAGATGATGATCGCAGTCGGAATCGTCGCGATCCTGAGCATGGTCGCAATCCCATACATGACGCAGACGCAACGCCGGGCGGAGCTGCGCTCAACTGCGCGCGACACGCTGGGAAAGCTACAATCGGCGCGCGCGGAGAGTGTTGCGCGGCGTGCACGTCCCGGAGCGCTCGGTCGGGGCAACTCGAATCAGCCGCAGCAAGCTCCACAGAACCCGTCGACTCCGCAGCGCCGTTTGCGTTCCGCGAGCCGCAGCAGTCTTCCCGCGGCCCGCGCGGCGAGCAACGGAAACGGAAACGGACCGCAGGCGTCGATGAACCCGACCGACAGCGTGGTCGTCGAAACGTACGTGGAGATCTTGTCGACCCAATCGTATTCGGTCGTCAGCGTCACCGATGACGGCGATGCGCAGATCGAACAGCTCGTCGACTTCAGCTTGGATCCGTCGACCTCCGCGATTCAGATCCGTTCGCCGGCGCCGACTTCCCGCATCGAGTTCCGCAACGGACAACGTGATCCCAGCTCGCCGAGCTCGATCGAGCTTCATGATGCGAACACTGGAAAAAGTGTCTTCGTCGACGTTGGCCTGACGGGCATGCGGATCAGGTAGCGCGCGCTTACTTCTGTAGCGTACCGGTGATCTGATTCAAGAACGGCCCGTCCGTACCCACCAGCCGTTCGCCTTCGAGATACACGTTCTTCTTGTCATCGATCGTGTAGTTCTTCGATGAACCGCTGAGCACTTTGTAGTCCCAAAACACCAGATGATTGCCGTGGTGCATCCCGCGCACCGCCGCTTTGATGCCCGCGTCTTGCCAGTCGAGATAACCTTCGAACGTCGTTTCGTCCGCGCGTTCGACGATGAAGTAGTAACGCTGCTCGCGCTTCTTATCGACCTCTTTGAAGATCACCAACCAACGCGCCGGCTGCAGAGAAAATGAGGGATCGACTTTGACCCCGAATCTCGCTTCGTCATTCTCCACTTCACGCCGCTTCGCGAGGATCTCTGGGATCAACGCGCGCGCGCGCGGATCGTCTTTCAGCGATTCGTAGTGTTCGTGAAACAGATTTTCCGCGATGCCGTAAGAACCGATGGCGTTCATCTCCATCATCTTGGAGACCACGTTGCGTGCGTCGTTCCACTGTTTGATGGCGACGCCGAGCAAGCCGATCACCACCACCGCGGCGAGAATCATCAGCGGCTTTTTAAGCGAGGTCTTCTCTTGCGTGACGACCGGCGGACGGATCGTGCCCTGCCCACTCCAGGTCGACGTTCTATTCAATAGATTGTTGCTGGTCAGCGTTTGAAACGGAGCCGCGTGCGTGCTCTCTGGGCCAGGGACCGGCGTCGCGAGCGCAGACTTCACCGATTCGAGCTGGAGGCCGGAGATCGAACGCGAACGTGTTTGCTCCACCGGTTGCGGCGGCTGCGTCTGCATCTGCGGGGAGATCGTCGCTTCGGCGCGCGGATCGCCGAGCACTTCTTTGAGCGCGGTGCGCATGTCGGTCGCGCTTTGAAATCGTTGCGAGCGATCCTTCATCATCGCGCGCCGCACGATCTGTTCGAGTCGCGGATCGACCGTCGACACCGCGACGGAGAGCGGCACCGGCTCTTCCATCATCAGCTTGGTCAACAAGCCGACAGCGGTCTCCGCGGAGAACGGCGTCTTTCCGGCGATCATTCGGTAGAGGATCACTCCGCACGAGAAGATGTCCGTGCGGAAGTCGATCTTCTCGCCGCGCGCTTGTTCGGGCGACATATAGGCGGGCGTTCCGAAGACAGCTCCCGCGCGGGTCATAGTCATCGCCGTCGCGTCGTTCTCGTTGCCGACCTCCATCACTTTGGCGATGCCGAAGTCGCAAACTTTGACGAAGTCGTTCACCTCGCCTTCGTCGCCGCGTTTTTTCACCAACATGATATTCGCGGGCTTGAGGTCGCGGTGCACCACGCCGTTTCGGTGCGCGCTCTGCAACACGCCGAGCACCTGCATCATGATGTTGCACGCGCGAAGCTGAGAGAGCTTGCCGACGCGTTTCAAAACTTCGCCGAGGTTCTGGCCCTGGAGCAGCTCCATGGCGATGTACATCAGGTTGTCGGGACCGTCGGTTCCGAAGTCGAGGATCTGGACGCTGTTCTCGTGATCGATGCGGCTCGCGGCGCGCGCCTCCGCCTTGAAACGGATCGCGTGCGAGGGATCTTTCACCCCATCCGGAACGCTGAGCACTTTGACGGCGACCCGCTTATCGAGCGCGGAGTTGTGCGCCTTGTAGACGCGGCCCATGGCGCCGACGCCTAAAAGCTCCTGAATCTCGAATTTCCCGGCGATCACGCGGCCGAGCAGCGGATCTCTCCCCTTCCCCGTGATCTCGGGCATCGCCCTGGATAATACTATAAACCGCAGCTTGTCCGATGCTTTGGCGCGCTAACTTTGGGAAGAAATTGCCCACCGTGCGATACTCGCTGCTGCTCGTACCCCTCAGTATCCTCGGCCTCGCCGGCTGCGACGAGGACATGCTCGGACGTGAGCCTCCCAAGCCCGACGCGATGATCATCGAGTATCCCGACGCGGAGCTCACCTATCCCGATGCAGAAGTCGTGGTGGTCGACGGCGGTGTTCCCGATGTCGGTGTGCCCGATGCCGGTGAAGACATTCCGGTCGCCGACGATCCCGTCTACATCAACACCGGGCCCGAGCTCTTCACCTATGCACCGGGGACCGGGTCCGCGACGCGCATCGGCCGCTTCCTCGACAATCGCGGCGAAGCGTTGAGCATGGTCGACATCGCGATCGATCTTTCGGGTCGCATGTTCGGCGGCAGCAACGACAAACGGATCTATCGCGTCGATCCGAACACCGCCGCGTGCACCTTGCTCGCGACCTACGACGACATCCTTCACGGCATGACCTTCTTGAGCGACGGACGCTTGGTCGTCGCCGGCGAACGCGTCACCACCGTCGATCCGCAAACCGGACGCACGCTCGATGAGCTCGTCCCTGAAGGTGAATTCGTCACCTCCGGCGACATCATCGGCCTCCCCGACGGCAAGCTCTACTGGAGCGTGCGCGGTGAGGCGCGCGAGGATCCTGATCTTATGGTCAGGATCGATCCTCGGACGCGCCGCACCGAAGTGCTCGGCTCGACCAACGTCCAAGGTATCTTCGGCCTCGGATACGCGGACGATGTGCTCTACGGCTTCCTGCGCGGCGGCGAACGCGTCGACCTCGATCAAGACGACGGGCACGCGATCCGCACCGTACGTTTGTCGGGCGAATGGTACGGAGCGACGACGAACCCCGTCTTGTGGTGAGTCGAAGCGAGCGTCAGACGACGCTCTTCAGAAGCTCGCACTGCAAGAACATGTAGGCCAGCGCCAGTGCCAAACGTTCTTCGCGCGCGCTCTTCAACGAAGACGCGAGCGAGCGACCACCGAACGGGATCACCGACTGCATCTGCGTCTCGCTCAAATTCATCTCTTGCACCGCACGCTGGAAGTTTTCAGTGCGCTCCAAACGAATGTCCATCCAGGGAACGAGGGCCTCGAAGAGATCATCTTCGCTCCGCGCGCGCATCAAGAGCTCCGGGAGCATCTGGTAGATCGACGGCGTAAACGGCACCGCGTGCGAGATCGGTGAAGCGAGATCGACCGCGAAGGCACCACCTGGCCATCGGAACAGGTCGATCATCCGCTCCTTCATGAACGTCGCGTAGTAACGCGAAAGATCGACGCCAGTCCGCTCCTTCACCACTTCTTCGATCGGCCGTCCGTCGGAAGCGACGGCGTGCAAAATCTCCGGAATCTGCTCTTGCGAGACGATCTTTTTTTCCACCAAGAGCTCGGGAATTTGCAGCTCGTCGGTGCTCGCGTAAACGAACGTAGGCAGACCTTGGACCAACATCACTTCGCGCCGCGAAGCACCGTTGATCGCCACCAAGCGTCCGGTGACACGATCGCGCGCCAAACGGCCGAGCAAGGCCGTCGCGCTCACGCGTTCCAAACGTCCGGTGAGCGGGCTCTTCGGCAGCTCTTTTTCGCGGTTCGCGTGCGGATCGACCAAGATCTCTTGGCCGGTCAGCACCGCAAACGCGGGCGCCTTCATGTACCGTTGATTGTTTGCCGAGATCGCTGCGCGCGCGATTCCACCGCACTCCGACTCCGCGCGCAGCTTGGCCATCGCTTCGACGTAGTGAAGCGCACCGGTGCGCGAGCCGTCGTGCAGCTCGAGATAAAACTTATGCGGGCCCGAGTAGTTTTGCAGGAGGTCGCGCGGATAGTCGTCGGTGACCATCCGTTCGTCCCGCGTGCTCACGCTCGCAAAAGCGGCGCTGATCCTTTGGACAGGGAGCTGCTCCACCAAATGTGAAGTCTGCACGCGCGGCGTGGAGAAACCGGACTGCGAAGTCGAGGGTCGCATCGACGGCGTGTGGTGCCGCGGCTGCGGAGTCTCTCTGCGCGGTTGAGGTGTCTCCCTCCGCGGCGGGAGCGGCGGCGGCATACGCGGATACGGATGTTGCTCCGGCGCTTTTTCGGCGACCGGCAAAGGTGTGCGCTCGGGACGCGGCGTCGGCTCGAAGAAGTTGAGCGGTGCGGTCGAAACCTCCGGCGAAAGACGCGGGCCGGTCGTCGCGCTCGGGTCTTTGTTTCCCAGCAAGACCTCGACGATGTTCTTCACGTCGTTCGACAAAACGCGCGTGCGGAGGCGCGGCAACACTTCCGTGAGCTCTTTGTGAAACTGTTCGGCGTTCGGCGTGCGGTTGTCGGGATTCGTTTCCAACGCGTGCAACACGACGGCGTCGAGCTCCGGCGGCACATCGGTCGCAAACGCCGAGGGCGCTTTGCGTTCGCCGTAACAGATCAAATTCATCGCTTCGATGTCCGAGCGGCCACCAAAGAGACGCCGTTGTGTCAGACACTCCCAGAGTACGACACCCGCTGCGAAGACATCGGAGCGCGAATCCAGATCGCGCCCGTAGAGCTGCTCCGGCGACATATACGGAACTTTGCCTTTGAGCTCGCCCTTCTTTTTGTTCTCTTTGAACGAGTCGTCTTTGGCGACGCCGAAGTCACCCAGCTTGATGTCGCCGAGATAGGAAATGAAGATGTTCGCCGGCGTAACGTCGCGGTGAACGACATTGCGCGGGCGACCTTGATCGTCGCAGAGCGCGTGCGCACACGCGAGGCCGTCGAGGACTTCGCACATCGCGTGCACCGAGAACCACGGCGGCACTCGCATCGAGCTGGTTGCCGCGGCGCGCAAGATCTGTCGCAGGTCCGTGCCGGCGATGTGTTCCATCGCCATGAAATATTCGCCGTCGGGGAGCTGTCCCAGCTCGAACACCTGCACGACGTTTCGATGATGAACTTGTGCTGCGAGCTTCGCTTCGTTGACGAACATCTGCACGCTGTCGGGATCATCGGCGAGGTGCGGGAGGAGCCGCTTGATCACCAGGATCTTTTCAAAACCAGCTGCACCCGGAGCACGCGCGCGAAAGATCTCCGCCATTCCGCCCATGCCGATGCGCGCGAGCAGCTCGTATTTTCCGTAGGAACACGGAAATTTGGACTCGTGCTTGAAGATGTTCATCGAGGCGAACCGGGGCGCAGCGTAGCGATTTGGTATCGCGCTTAATAGGGTTGGAAGTAGCGCCTAGGTTCACTCGGGCTGCGCCCGTAAGAGGAGCCCTGTCAGGTAACGACCTTCGGGGTGATCGACCGACACAGCGTGATCGCTCGGTTGATCGAGCTCCTTCAACACTTGAAACGTTCGCTTCGCGTCGAGCGCCGCGCCGAAGATGATCTGCCCTAAAAGCTCGCGTCCCACGTGGTGTGAACACGACCATGCGAGGAAGAATGCCTCAGCGTTCGCCCTCTTCATCGCGTACAAAAACGCATCTTTGTACGCGCGGGCAGCTCGATCGACATCTTTTTTGGTCTTCGCCAGCGGCGGGGGATCGACCGCGATGACATCGAAGGTCTCCGTCTCCTCGCGCAGATACTTGTGTACGTCCGCCTTCACGAAGCGCGCAATTCGAGACGCATCATTCATAGACGCGTTCTCTTCTGCGACTTTCATCGCTTCCGACGAAGTTTCGACGAGCACCACCTTCGTCGCTCCGCCCTTCGCGGCACTGATCGCAAGGCCACCTGTATGAGAGTACAGGTCGAGCATCGAACGTCCGCGCGAGAGTTGCTGCACCAGATCGCGTGAGTCGCGCTGATCGAGATAGAAGCCGGTCTTTTGGCCATGGGTCACGTCGACCGCATACTTGCGCCCGCGCTCTTCGATCCACACGCGCGCTTCGGGCTCGCTTCCGTGAAGGAGGCCGTCGAAAGATTCGACACCTTCACGCTTCGCCGCAGTTTCATCCGCGCGAGCGATCACCGTACGCGCATGTTTGCCGAACACCCGCGCGATCTCTTCGCGACGTTTCAACATGCCCGCGGTGGTCAGCTTCAAAACCACCACGTCCGCGAAACGATCCGCGATCAGACCCGGAAGTCCGTCGCCTTCCGCGTTCACCCAACGTACAGCGTTCGTCTGTTCGAGGAGCGGATCGCTCTTTCGCCGGGCGATCGCCGCATCGATCCGTTTTTCGAGCAGATCCTCCGCGGGCGCGATTTCGCCGGACCACAACATGCGCACGCGAATCTGCGAATCCGGCGAATAATGCCCGTACCCGAGCGTGCGGCCGACGTGCGAAACCACGCGCACCAGCTCGCCAGGCTCACCTTTACCGACGACGTGCTCCACCGAGCCCGACATGACCCAAGGATGGCGGCGGATCACCGATCGTTCGCGACCGGCTCTGAGGACAACGTCGATCAACCGAACACCTTGGCCAAATCTTTCGTGAGGTTTTTCTGATGGGATTCAAGCGTACCGCCGCCGATCTCCAGGAGCTTTGCGTCGCGGTACAAACGTTCGACCGGAAACTCGTTGCAGTAGCCCGCACCACCGAGCACCTGCATCGCGTAGTCGGCGACCGCTTTGCCGACCGGCGCGGCGAAGAGCTTCGCGGCATCTGAGCCGATCCGATTGCGCGAGCTCGGCGAGATGCTGCGCGCGACGTTGTAGATCAAACAACGCGCCGCTTCGGTCATCGCGTAACCGTCGCCGATGTAACGTTGGATCTGTCCGAAGTTGGAGATGGTCTGCCCGAAAGCAACACGTTCCTGCGAGTGGCGGATCATGATCTCCATACAGCGATCAGCGATCCCGAGGCTCATCGCCGCGAGCGTCAGGCGCTCGATCTCCAAGTTGCGCATCATGTGTTCGAGCCCGCCGCCCTCGGCGCCGAGCATGTTTTTCACGGGGACTTCGCACTCCTCGAAGATCAGCTCGCTCATCGTGCTGCCGCGCATGCCCATCTTCTTGATCTTGTTCGAAGTGCGAAAACCGGGCATGGAGCGATCGACGGCGAAGCTGGTCAGACGACTGTTCACCTTCGCGTAGACGATGAAGACGTAACCTTCGGGGCCGTTGGTGATGTATGTCTTCGTTCCATTCAATATATAGACGTCGCCCTTTTTATCGGCGGTGGTTTTCATGCCGAGCACGTCGGTGCCGTGACCCGGTTCGGTCATCCCCATGCCGCCGATCCATTCGCCGGAGAGCACGTTCGGCAAGTAGCGCGCTTTTTGTTCTTCGTTCGACGAGTAGTAGAAGTTGTTCACGAACAACATCGCGTGCGCGAGATAGGCGAGACAGAATCCGGGATCGGACTTCGAGATCTCATGATGCGCGATCACTGCGGCGATCGCGTCCATCCCTGCGCCGCCGTGTTGTTCGGGAACGGTGATGCCGAGGAGACCGAGCTCTCCGAGACGTCGAAGTAGCGGCACGTTGAGCGCGCCTTTTTCGTCGAAGTCGGCGGCCTGCGGTTCCACCTCTTCTTTGACGAACGCAGCGACGGTTTGGCGGAGCATTTGGTGCTCCTCCGTCGGATTGAAGAGCGCGTCAGCGGACATGCCCGAGCTTTACCAGATCATCAGCGCCGGTCGATCACTTTCCGAAGCGCCTCGGCCAGCTCGGACATCCGCTGGTAACGAGCCTCGGGCTTTCGCGCCAAACATTTCATCACCACCGCTTCGAGCTCGGTGGAGATGTTCGGAACATGACGTTTGAGCGGCGTCGGATCCTCGCGGAGCTTTTGATAGACCACTGCGTCACCGGTGTACGGGAACGAGCCGGTAAGACAGACGTAAAGCGTCGTCGCTAAAAGATAGATATCGGTGCGCGCGTCGACGTTCTTCGCGCTGATCTGCTCCGGAGCCATGTAATTCACGGTCCCCACCTGCAGGCCGGCCGCGGAAAACGCGGTCTCGTTGCCGTCCGGCTGGAGCACTTTGGCGATGCCGAAGTCGGTCACTTTCGCGAAGTCACTCGGACCGACGAGAATGTTTGCCGGCTTGAGATCGCGGTGGATCACCCCGCGTCCGTGCGCATAGTCCATGGCGTCCGCGACGCTGGCCACGATGCGGATCAGGCGCTTTCTCTCGAAGCCGTTGCTCTTGTTGATCAGCGACGCGAGATCCGGACCGTCGACGTACTCCATCACGATGTACGAATAGTTGCCGCGTTGGCCGAGATCGAAGATCTGCACGATGTTCGCGTGCGTCAGCTGCGCGACGATCCGCGCCTCTTCTTTGAACTTGAGAATGAAGAGATCGTTCGCCAGCGAGCGCCGCAACACTTTGATCGCCACATATCGGCCGAGATCGACGTCCTCTGCGAGATGCACTTCACCCATGCCGCCCGCGCCGAGCTTTCGCAGCAGGCGATAACGCGGGAGCAACGCTTCGCCGAGGTTGGCGCCCATGTCGTCGCCGACCAAGGGTTGCGAAAACGACGGTGAGATCGGCGAGATGCCCGAAGTTTGCCGAGGCGCCGGACGTGCCGGAGCTTTCGCGGCGGGTTTCGGTGCGGGCCGCGGATGCGCATCGGTGTGCGCTTCGCTCGCGCCGGGATCCGTGTGTTCCGTCGAATCGTGCTCGTTCACCGAGCTGACGGCCGCCTCGACCGACTCCGGTGCCCACGCCGTATCCGCGCGATCCGCACGCGGCCTGCCTTTTTCATATTCGAGGATGAAGTCGGGATTCGCGTCGGCGATCGCGCGATCGATCCGTCGCGACTCCGGATAAGCGCCCGCGAGCTCTTGCGCGCGCGCGAGCTCGTAGTGGAGCTCGTACGTTTCTTTGAGCGCTCGTCCGTTGATCGCTTTTTGTAAGATGCCGATCGCTTTTTTCGGGCTACCAACCGCGGCGTAAGCACGGCCGAGCAAGAGCTCCGCTTCCGCTTTGTGTTTCGCGGCGACACGACCTCGCTCGAGGTGTTGGATGCTGGCCTCTGGATCGCCCGAAGACAATAAGAAGCGCCCGAGCCGCAGGAGCCGTTCGTGATTCGGCGAGCCGCTTTCCTGCGCGAGATCTTCGGACAACATGTCTTTGGCGACCTTGATCGCGTCCGGATCGCGCCCGCCTTCGCGCACGTAACGTTCGAGCTGCGCGAGCCCCTCCTCGCCTTTGCCGCGCTGGATCCGCAACAAGCCGAGCGCTTTGCGGAGCTCGTTGTCATCGTGACCCCAGTCGAGCAAGGTCTCGAGCAACGCCATCGTTTCTTCGGGCTCGTTCTTGTCCCCCCCGCGCGCGATAAATTGGTGCACCTGCGCCGCGGCGTCTTCGATCCGTCCGAGCTTCAACAACAAGCGCACGTATTGCGCGCGCGACTTCAGCTGATCCGGAAAACGATCGACGAAGACCCGATAGTCTTTGGCCAACGCTTCCGGATTCGAGGTGCGCAGCTTCGAGAGCACGTCCAGCTCTTTCGCCGCTTCTTCCTGCATCTGCGCTTCGCCGAAGAGCTGCAAGAGACGCGCGGAGAGGCGTTCGTCGTCTTTCTTCTTCTTGCGGTATCCGAGCAGGATCTTCATCGACGAAGGTCCCGAAGCGTTCGTCTCGAGCACGTGTTGCGCGAGCGGATCGAGATATTGCGATTCGGGATCGGGATCGTGGATGAAGATCTTCGAGAGCAGCGGGATCAGCTTCGCCGCCGGCTCTTTTTGTTGGATCAACTGATCCGCGGAACGTTTGTAACAACGGAGCGCTTCTTCTTTGCGACCTTCGTGTTCGTAAGCGCGCGCCGCGTTCACGTAGTCGCCCATCTCTTCGAGGATCTCGACGGGCGGCTCCATCCCCAGTTTTTTGCAGAGCTTCAGCGCCAGCTCGAGCGAGCCTTTTTTCTCCTCCACCTTACCTTTTTTGGTGAGCGCTCCTCGACACGCGATCCGCGCCGCGTTCTCCAGCGAGCCGAGCTGCGTGAGGATCATGGCGATACGGAGGCATTGATCCGAAGGAGGATCGCCGCCGCCGTCTTTCGCCCACTCGGCGACCACCGCTTGATAAAACTCCGGACCTTGGCGTTCGCCGAGCGCCTCGAAGATCGCATCCGCGGAACGGAGCAGACCGCCGGCGATGTACTGCTTGATCGCTTCCTGCGCCATGGCGCGCGGGACCGGGATCCCGCTCTGCACGAACAGCTCGACCGCTTCACGAACGCGATTTCTGCGCTCCAGGATCTTCGCGCGTTCGCGGAGCGCCAGCTCGTCCGCGTCCGGTCTTCGTGGGGAACCGTCTTCGATCGTCACTTGGCCGAGCTGCAACAACATCGGCGGCTTCGGCGGCTGCGCCAAAATTTCGCCGGCGCTGATGTTCTCGTTTGTGTCCTCGCGTGGAATGGCGTTCGCGCGCCCGTTCGCCGGCGCTGCGGCACCTGACCATCCGACCAGGAGCTCCATACCCGCGCGCGAGCTCGCTTGTTCGATCACCTCGTCGGCTTTTTGGGTGTGACCTTTTTTGCGCAGCTCGTCGGCTTCGAGCATCGCCGCTTGTTTGAGATGTTTCGCGATCTCGTTGTGCTGCGGTCCGCCGCGCGCTTCGTCGAACGCGCGTTCCAGGAGACGCCGTGCGCGCTTCGGATTACCTTTGTTGAGGTGGAACATTCCGCCCTCGACGTATTGTCGCAGCGCGCGCGCTTTCACTTTTTTACCGACGATCGGCCGCAGCACGAACGCCGCTGCAAACGCCAAGGTGGTCATGCCGATCGCCACACCGGCGAGCAGGCCGAGCACGGAACGGATACCTTCGTTGGTGTGTCCGCCGAGCCAGATCCAGAGCACCAAACCGAGCGCTGAAACGGCGGCCACGATCGGCTCCACCGTCGGAATCTTCGCCTCGAAATCAGGCTCGTTGATGTGTTGGGTACCCGCGTTCGCCGCGTGCTCGCGCCACATCAATAGGCCCGGATAGATGGCGATCCAGCTCGCCCCGCCGATCAGCGCCACCATCTGCAACACGGCACCTTTGCGCTCGATGGGAAGGCCGATCGCCATGGCGATCACCAAGTCGAGCGCGAGCACCACTGCGGACACGCCGACGATGATCGCCAAACGTTTCAGAGTATCGTCGGGCAAACGTGCGGCGACGAGATTGAACAGACCTGGTCTTTCGGCCAGGCGCACCGGATCGCCGATTCGGCTCGACGCGGTCGCCAGCTTCGGCTCCGGCGTACGCGTCGAAGGAACCGGTGTTGGATGTGCAGGCGCGTTCGGCGCCGACGTCGTCTTCATCCGCGCGACGGCGCTCGGAGATTTTGGTGAAGTAGTCACCGCGGGCGGCGGCGTGAACGCGGCCGGAAGCGGCGTGCCTTGACTGCGGCTCGCTGCACGCGGCCGCGCATTCATGTTCGGCGGCGCGCTCTCTTGCGATGAATGCGGTGACTGCGATGATTGCGCGTCGTGATTCTTCACGCCCGCTTTCACCACCGACTCGAGCTCGACGAGACGTTCCTCGAGAGATGGGGAGAGCGTTCCCTCGGCACGTTTCCGCGCCGAAAGGTGTTTGTACTCCCGCATGGCCTCGAGGATTGACGGCATGACGAGCGACGACGCGAGCCCTCCAAAGCTCGCAGGTGGTGAATCTATTTGAGGATCAACGGGGCGGCAATGTTCTGGCGCCGGTTGGGTAAGCCCAACTGCTACCGTTTCAGCGTGCGACGGCCTGTTCGGCTGCGCGTTTCCGCTCGGCGATCGTCAAAAAGCCGACCGCGACCAGGATGAACGCCAGCGAGACCCAATCTTGCGGTTTCGGCATCTTGCCGCCGAAGCCGATCGCGATGATCAGCGTCGCTGCCGTCCCCGCCATCAAGGAGGTCAGGCGATTGACCAAACCCGCGAACGTCGCCGTTCGACCTTTGAACATGAAGATGAAAACCGAGAAGAAGGCGACGATTCCATAGGAGACGCCGGACAAGGTCGCCCAGCTCCACATCGGCTTCGGATTGGAGATCGCGTTATTGATCTCCAAAACTTGCGGCGCTTGGATGCCGGAGTTGTAGAGGAGCACGACCATCGTCGCGAGCGTCACCGTGGCGGCGATCTGCTCGACGGCGAAGAAGCCGTTGTTGTCCAGCTTCGTCCCCTTCGGGCGCGTGTTCTTGTAATAGTTCATGATGTAGATGCGGATGGCGTACGCGACGATATAACTCGCGAGGATCGCCACGGCGACCGCATCGAACTTCGCGGTCTGCTCCCAAAACAAGACGACGCTGACCGCGATGATGGCGAAGACACAGGCGATGTTCTCTTCGCGATAAAGCTTCTTCTTGAGGATTCCCTGGCGGATCTGCGCTTCATCGACGAAGCGGCTGATGACGATCACCGAGCCGCGCATGATCACCATGGCGACCATCACCGAGATCGGTAGCGTGTACATCAAAGTCGTCGTCGGAATGACGACCGCGGTGCAGATACCGGAAGGAATGATGTACAAAAATTCGTGCGGGACGTTGAACGGCCCTAACTGTATCCGCCGGTTCGACTGAAGATTGAACCAGCGTTTGACGAGCACGACGATCAAACAGATCGCGTTGCCGCCTGCTGTACTATAGACCAGGTACTCCATCCCGGTCATGCCCACGTCGGGACCGAGAAAATATTTCACCGAGACGCCGGTGATCACGTAGAAGAAGAAGTATCCGGTGCACAGCTGGAGGAGTCGTTCGGTGCTGCCCTCTTCTGCGCGTCCCCACATCGGAAGGATTGGATATCTCACGAGGATCGGCCCGCCCGCAACCGATCTTCGGCGCACCTTGAATGGAAGTCGAAACCGTGGCGTCTAAGCGACCACGGTGTTCGCTATCCTCGCGCTCCTGACCGCCCTCGTCCCCGACGCACAGCTCAGTGATCTGTCGGCGAAATCATTGAAGACCCTCGAGCGACGCGCGGTCGTGGTCCATCTCGCGAGCGGCAAAGAGCTCGACGGCACCGTGCTTCGTGTGACGGATCGCGTCTTGGTTCTCGAGAAGAACGGGACACCGACGTTCATCGAGCTGTCGCGCATCGAAGCGCTCGGCCTCAAAACGGTGAGCATCCCTTCTCGCAACGAGCTCGACAAAACCGCGAAAGCGCTCGCGGGCTCGATGAAGGTGTCGATCGATTGGGGCTCCCTACCGGATGACGAGGAGGAGACCCGCGCGTTGTTACAACGGGCGATCAACGACACTTTCGCTGCGCTGAAGAAGGTCGGCGCGGACAAAGACGGGCAAGAGGCGCTCGCGAAGATCGACAAACTATCATTCGTGCTCGCAGACAAGACGAGCGCGACTTTGGAAAAATCGACGATCGTCGTGCGGTTCGACAGGAAAGTCGGTACCGACGAACGAACGATACAATCGATGATCGAGAAGATTTTGTAGGAGGCAGAATGAATCTTTTCGCAGTCGGGCTCGCGATCGCTTACGCAGCGATCGCCGCAGAGCCGTACACCATGAACGATCTCCTGGCGCTGGAGAAGTCCAGCTCCTGGGAAGAGATCGTCGCGCATCTCAGCGACGTTCCGCCTTCGAAGCGCGACGGCGAGTGGATGCGCATCTCCGAAAAAGCGGCGATCGAATACACCGCTTCTTTGGCGAAAGCGCAGGAGCCTTTTGCAGCCTATTCGGCGATCGAGTCGATGGGCCGCAGTTATCCGCACTTGATGAAGATCCCCGCGTTCACCGCAAAACGTGCCGAAGTTGGGCTCGGCGCATTTTCGCAGTGTTTCAAACAGACGTGGAGCGGCGGCGAGTGTGTGCAGACTCTGCTCGGTTTCGTCGACGCGGATCCGAAGAACGAAGAGCTGGCCCTCAAAGCCGCGAAGATGGTGCGCCTGAATCAGTTTCACTATGTCGCGGTGCCGTTCTTCCTGCGCGCCGTGAAAGACAAGGATTCAAAAGCGTGTCTCGATGAAGATCTGCGTCTTGCAGTGATCGCCGGTCTCGGATTACCGAGCGACTATGACAATGCGAAAGGCGCGAAGAAGCTCGCTTTCGAGCTCTGTTGGTCTGCGTTGTCGGATCACGTCGCGGGCGAATTCCACAAAAACAGCAAAGGCAGTTACTACTTCACCAACACCTGCAAAGAACTGAAAGAGAAGAAGATGTTATCGAACCTGCAGGCGAAGCAGTGTTCTTGATCAGAAGGAGCTTCGGCTCCCCCACCCGCAGGGGTGAGGATCAAAATATAGAAGGAGTCTAAAATGAAGATGTTCCAAGGATTGGGATTGGTCGTGATCGCGATGTCGATCGGTGGCGCGAGCATTGCGTTCGCCGAATCGCTTGCGGAGAAGAAGAAGCACAAAGAGCAGGTCGAATATCTGCAAAAAGAGCTCGACTACACGAACGAGAAATGCGGCACCAAAATCACCGCGTCGTTCGACTGGTCGAAGTCGAAGCTCGAAGACATGGATAAATACAGCGCCTACGGATACTGCGAATCGGCGCTGGATGCGCTCGAGTCGATCTGTGAAGACTCCGACGGCAAGGAAGCCGTGCAAAAAGACGTCAAGAAGGTGGTCTGCAAGTTCGGCGCGAAAGACAAACGCGCCATCTCGCTCAAGGGCGGCACGCTCGAGTGGACGATGGATTGGGAAGCGTCGAACAACGCCGACTACATCAAAGAATATTTGATGAAGACGTTGTAGTCTTTAGCCACCGAAGACACCGCGGCTGACCACCGTCTATGTCGGTGCAGTCGGTGGCTAAGTCAGCGGCGCTCGCGCTCGATCTGGTACTTTTCCACCAAACGCAACAAGTGACGTCGCGCGATGCCCGCTTCGCGTGCCGCGGACGACAAGTTGTTCGCGTGTCGCTCCACGAGCGCGCGCAGATAATCGCGCTCGAAACGATCGACCAACAGAGCTTTTGCTTCTTTGAAGGTGCCCGCTGCACCGACCAATTCCGGATCGTGCATCGGCTCTTCGGTCCAATGCGGTTTGTCGGCGAAGGGATCGACCGGGAGCTCCGAAGCGAGCAACGCTTCACCCTTCGCGAAGACGGCTGCGCGGCGCAACACGTTCGACAGCTCGCGGACGTTTCCCGGGTAGTCGTGTTTCGCCAAAGCCGTGATCGCGCCGTCCGACAAGGAACGCACGCGAGAGCCCATCCGTTCGAGATCAGTCCCATGCTTCGCGAAGATCGCCGCAGCGATCGCGGGGATGTCGTCTTTTCGCGCGCGAAGCGGCGGGAGCACCAGCGGAACGACTGCGAGCCGAAAGTACAGGTCGGCGCGGAACTTTCCGGCCTTCACCATCTCCGAAAGATCGCGGTTCGTCGCGGCGACGATCCGCACGTCGACCCGCTGCGGGCTGCTCGCGCCGATCCGCTCGATCTCGCCCCGCTCCAACACGCGCAATAGTTTCGGTTGGAGATCCAGCGGGAGCTCACCGATCTCGTCGAGAAACAGTGTGCCGCCGTGCGCACGTTCGAAGACCCCGGCATAAGCGCGCTCGGCACCGGTGAACGCGCCGCGTTCGTGACCGAACAAGGCGCTCTCGATCAACGTCGGAGGAAGCGCACCACAATCGAGCGTGACAAAAGCGCGATCGCGACGCGGACTGTGTTCGTGGATCGCGCGTGCGGTCAGCTCTTTGCCGGTGCCGGTTTCGCCTTGCACGGCGATCGGCAACATCGTCGGTGCGAGGCGGCGGAGCTTCGCATAGAGCTCGCGCATCGCGCGTGAAGAGCCGACGAGCTCGCCGAAAGATCCGTCGCTGCTCGGTTCGAGCGTAATCCGTTCTTGGGCCGGCTCGATCGCCAACACCGTGCCGCCGATCTTCAAGCGACTTTTTCCGCGCAACATCGCTTCGCGGACGCGTACTGTACCAACGTACAGTCCGTTGGTGGAGCCGCAGTCGACGACCATGTATCCGCCTTCGACTTTGCGCACTTCGAGGTGACGGCGGCTGACACCGCGATCGCGCACCACGAAGTCATTGTCGGCGGCGGTGCCGATGCGGATCAGCGGGCGATCCGATTCGAAGGTACGTCCCTCTTCCGGGCCTTCGACGATCGCGATCCGGCAGAAGGAGATCTTCAGTGTGTTCTCTTCTTCGACCGCTTCGCGAGTCGTGTCGTCGACGAGATGAAGTGCTTCCGCCACGGACCCATCAGGCCGAAGAACACCGTGGACGCGCGATTACCGCGGTCTTACAGCGCACGCGGCGGTTTCGCGGCCGCCTTCTGCAGGCGGTCGAGCACGGCCCGTCCGATCCCTTCATCTGTTGGAATTTCCACGACGACTGCGTCCGCTCCGCTCGCGTCGGCCTCGCGCAATTCGCGGTACAAGGAATGTGCGAGGTCACCCGCGCTTTCCGCACGCACGATCGCCACTTTGCGCCCGCGCGCGCGTTGTTCGTCCACCACGCGCGCAAGCTCCGCAGGTTCAGCGAGCAACACTTCCGCGTTCGGTGCGTAGTGAAACGGCAACAAACCGGGCGCACGCACGCTGCTCTGTCCGCGGATCGGCACCGCACAACCCAGCACCTCTTCGATCGCTTCTTGCGACACGCCACCTGGCCTTAAGATCAGCGGCGCATCCGCGCTGGCCAGGTCGACGATCGTCGATTCGATCCCTACCGCGCATGGCCCGCCGTCGAGCACGAAGTCCACTTCGCTTCCGAGATCGGCGAGCACATGCCGCGCTTCCGTCGGTGACACGCGGCCGAACTTGTTCGCCGATGGCGCAGCCGCGCCCGCACCCGCTCCTAAAGCCGCGATCAACGCCCGCGCCGAATCGTGCGCCGGTACGCGCAGACCCACGGTGTTTTGTCCGCCGGTGACTTCGAGAGGGACGAGGGCGCTCTTTTCGAGGATCATCGTCAGCGCGCCGGGCCAAAATTTCTCCGCGAGCTTCTCTGCATGCGGAGGGATCTGTTTCGCCCAACGATCCAAGGCGGCGCGATTCGCGAGGTGCACGATCAAGGGATGGTTCGGCGGGCGTCCTTTCACCGAAAAAATGCGGGAAATCGCGGCCGGATCTTCCGCGTTTGCGCCGAGCCCGTACACGGTCTCCGTCGCAAAAGCGACCAAACCACCGCGCCGCAACACCGCTGCGCCGTGCAGCACCGCGAGGTGTTCGATCGCCTCGCCGATCCCCTTCGCGATCGGGCACCTGTTCTTTAGATCAGTGAGGTGGTGCGCACCGTGACCGCTGAGCACATAGATCCCGGTCGCACCGGCGGCATCCGCCAAATAGACGTCGGCCGGATGATCGCCGATAACGAAAGAACGCGACAGATCGATCCCGTAGTCGCGCGCCGCGTGTTGCAGGAACAAAGTTTTCGGTTTGTGGCATGCGCAACCGTCCTCACGCGTGTGCGGACACACGTATGTTTCGCGGATGACGATGCCCGCGCGGCTCAACGTCTCGACCACGTGGGCGTTCACCCGCGCGGCATCTTCCGCGGTGATTTTCTTGAGCCCGATCCCACTTTGATTGGTGACGATGAAGAGCTCGAACTGCCCGTGCAAACGTTGCAGCGCCGGGACGGTATCCTCGTAAAAAACCGCCTCTTCGATGCGCGAGAGATAACCACGGTCGTCGATCAAGGTGCCGTCGCGGTCGAGGAAGATCGCCGGTTTCATGACTCGATCACGGCGCGCGACAGGTAATCGAGCGACGGAAACTCCGCACGCAGGAACGTGTTCCCTTCGCGTTGCACGCGTGACTGTTGCGGCCCCTGCCCGTTCGGCGGCCCTTCGCCGTAACCCGCGTAAAGCTGCTCGACCACCGCCATCTCGCGCACGCGGGCGAACGGCGCAAAACCCATGGCGTCGAGGCGCGCATTGTTCTTCAAGTTGATGAACATCTGCGTGGTCCGCGAATCTTTGCCGGAGGTCGCGAAGGTGATCGTCCCCGCTGCGTTCGCCGTCTTCACCGGATCGTCCTTGATGCGCAATTCGCGCCATTTTTTGTTGAGCGCCGGATCTCCGCTGAGGCCGAACTGCGCCACGAAACCGGGGACGACACGAAAGAACGCGACATCGTCGTAGAAGCCGAGCGTCACCAGCTCATGAAATCGATCGACCCCGATCGGCGCAAGCGAGCGATCGACCTCGGCGACAATGATCCCCTTCGTCGTCTCCAAACGCACGACGAATTTTTCGGGCGCAACCATGAAGCTCGGTATAACACGCCGGCATGCGCCCTTTCTTCGTTCTCTTCTTCCTCCCGGCTTGCGCGAGCACCTCCATGTTGGCCGCACCGTTCGAGCAGGACGCGGAGCGGATCATCCAAGCAGCGATGACCTCCAGCGGCGCGTACACCAAACTGGAGCGTCTCTCCGATGACATCGGCCACCGTTTGAGCGGCGCTCCTTCGCTCGCTCGGGCGATCGTTTGGGCCCAAGAGACGTTGAAAGCGGACGGCCATGAGAACGTGCGCGCGGAAAAAGTGATGGTGCCGCATTGGGAGCGCGGCCGCGAGCGCGGCGCGATCGTGTCTCCTTCGCACCATGATTTGTCGTTGCTCGCGCTCGGCGCTTCGGGCGGGACGGAAGGTGTGTTGCGCGCGGAAGTCGTCGTCTTGTCTGCGCTCGAAGAGCTGGAGACACGCGGCGCTGAAGTGAAAGATCGCATCGTGCTCTTCAATCGCGCGATGCCTGCGTAAGCGGCCGAAGTGAAGAACCACGTCGCGGCGATCGAATCGGACAGCGGAGGATTTGCGCCGCTCGGATTTCGAGTCGAGCGGCCGCCGATCGCACTCCAGCGAATGAAGGAGCTCGCACCGCTCTTCGCCAAGCTCGGCGCGACACAGATGATCGAAGCAGGCGCCGGAGCCGACGTGAGCGTCCTGTCCGAAGGGACAGTCGCGCTGCTCGGCCTCGACGTCGAAGGCACGAAACATTTCGACTATCACCACTCGGCGGCGGACACCTTCGACAAGGTCGACCGCGTCGAGATCCAGCAGAATACGGCGGTCATGGCGCTCCTGGCGTGGGTGCTCGCCGAAGCACCTTTCAAACTTGGCGAGCCTTAAATCGATTGCGTGTGTTCGAGGCCGTGCAATTTTGAGATGGAGAGAAATGCCACGCTCGTGTCGTAAGTGAAGACGGTGGGGGTCTTTACGCAGCCACGTCCGCGCCGCCTCGGCAAGACGCCGGTCCGTCTTCGCGAAGCGCAGATCTATGTCGGGCCGACCGGTCTGACCGAGCCTCAACGAATGCGCGCGGAGCATGCGTCGTTCGCTGTCGCGGAGACGATGCGTCTCTGGCTCAAAGAGCACAACGTCGACGCTCCGTTTCGCAAGTTGCTCGTCTTGATCCACGGCGAGCAGACGCACGCTTCGACGATCGGGCAAGTCACCGTCACGCTCGGTGTCTGTCAGGTACGCGTGGGTGTCGCGCCGGATGCGTTGCGCACCGGCACCGATGATCTGCGATGGATCGTTCGTTGTGTGATGAACGCGTTGAGCTTCGTGCAGCAAAACGCGGAGTGGAGCTCGCCGTTACTCGAGGTGTTCGTGCGGCAGCTCTACCTGTCGCGCGGACCGTTCGTTCATTTCTTTCCGAGCTTGGTGCGCCGCCACGTCGCTCTGCAAACGACGTGTTCTCCGTGGATCAGCTTCGAGCTCGGCCGCACGCGCATCGGCGTCGACGTGGTGAGCACCGGCGCCCAGGCGCGAAACATCGTGTTGATCGACAAGCTCGGTCCCCTCTCGGTGGACCAAGACTTTCCGGTCGCGGACGCAGTGCTTCGCGGCCCGTCCTATCTGTTGCTCGACGCAAAACATCACGAGCTCGCCGCGATCCCGCTCGAGCTCGACAGCTGACGCGCAAATGAATTGATCACGAAAAGTGGAGCGCGCGTTCGAAGTCGGCGGGCGCGGAGGCTGCCGATTTGCCCGTCTCCATCGTGATGTACCCGCGGCGATACAGCTCGATGATGTGTTGATCGAAGGACTGCATGCCGTACTGATCGCGTCCTTTTTCGATGACGTCTTTGAGCGCGGCCGTGCGCTCCGGATCCTTGATGTGCTCTTGCACGGTTTTGGTGACGATCATGATCTCGCAGGCCACCACGCGGCCGAGCCCATCGGAGCGCGGCAACAGACGCTGACTGACCGTACCCACCAAGCTCTCCGCCAACCGAATGCGCGCCTGCGCTTGTTCGTTCGCGGCAAACATCGACAACAGGCGCAGCACACTCTTCGCCGCATCGGTGGTGTGGATCGTCGAGAACACCATGTGGCCCGTTTCGGATGCTTTGAGCGCGATATCGACCGACTCCAGATCGCGCATCTCGCCGACCAAGATGACATCCGGATCTTGGCGCAACGCCGCACGCAGCGCCGCGTTGTACGAAGCCGTGTCGAGCCCGATCTCCCGCTGCGAGATCGACGACTGCACGTTGCGGTGCAGGTACTCGATCGGATCCTCGATCGTCAGGATGTGCGCCATCCGCGTGGTATTGATGTGATTGACCAAGGCAGCGAGCGTGGTGCTCTTGCCCTGCCCGGAGGCACCTGTCACTAAGACCAGTCCGCGATCCGCGTTCGCCAACTGAATGACCTGCGGTGGCAAACCGAGGCGTTCGATCGTCGGGATCTCCGTGGGAATGATCCGCAAGATCGCCGACAACGTTCCCCGCTGCCGGTAGATGTTCACCCGAAATCGCGCGGTGCCGCTCAAGGAGTACGAGGTGTCGTGCTCCTGAAGATAATCAACCTGTTCGCGAAGACGCGGATCGCCGATCAGATTCAAGCAGATCTGGCGGGTATCATTGGCGGTCAGCGCCTCCGACTTGAGGTAGTGCAACACTCCATTCACCCGATAACCCGGGGGGCTGCCTGTCTTGAGATGCACGTCGGAAGCCCCATTCCGCACGCCCATCTCCAGCAGGCGATTCATCTGTTCGGTCAGCATCGGCGGGCGCAGGATACCTGATCTTGACGCTCGCCGCTCGCTGGCTCAGAAAGCGCGCATGTTGGATCGCCTCTACCGGGCCGCCTACAGCGGAGCGTACAAAATGATGCGCGTGTACTGGTCCGTTCGCAAACCGGACACGCACGGCGCGCTCGTGGCGATCTGGCACGGCGGCCGTATTCTTTTGGTCCGCAACTCTTATCTCTCCTACTACAGCTTGCCGGGCGGATACGTCCGCCTCGAAGAGACCGGCAAACAAGCGGCGACACGCGAGCTGCTCGAAGAGATCGGCATCGGCGTCACCGAAGACAAGCTCGCGCTCGCGCTCGACATCACGCACGAGTGGGAAGGGAAACACGATCACGTGGAGATCTTCCGCCTCGATCTTCCCTACGAACCGAAGATCAAAGTCGACAACCGCGAGGTCGTCGCCGCGCAGCTCTACACGCCCGAAGAAGCGCTCAAGCTCCCGCTGTTCCCGCCGATCGCGCAGCACATCAACGACGTGCTGAACGCGGCGAAGACCCCTCAGTAACGGAGGACGATGATCGTCGAGTCCGCACCTTCGACGTTGAGGCCATCGGGCGATCGCACGCCGTTTTCGTAACGCACCGCGCTCGTGTTCTCTTTCGCGCGCACGACGCCCGCGACGTGATGATAACCGCCGACGATCGAGCCGCTCTTGTTGAGCTTGTGTGAGGTTTCGAGCAACACCTCGCCATTCGCTCGCAAAACACCGGACTTGCGCTGCGTATCCGAAGCGTCGCCGGAGATGCGCAAAGATTGGATGGAAACGTCGCGCGACGGCGTGGCAAGCGCGGGGACATCGATCGCGTTCTTCGCGACGAAGGTGTCCGCCATACTGGCCGAAAGACCAGGTGAATTATCGAAATGGGCCGCGCGGAACGCATCGAGCCGGAAAGCGACGATCTTTCGGTGCGACCACTGACTGGGCATCGAGCCGGTCACCGACTCTTCAGCGCCGGCGGTCATCTCGATCGAGTCGAGCGACATCACCCGCACCCATTCGATGCGCACCACCGACATGTTCGAGCCGTTGTTCACCGAGATCGGCAGCTCGAGCTCCGAGGCCGACTGCGCATGATCCGCGACGGTCATGCCGTCGAGCGTGAACAACACGCCGTCGTCTCGATCGAAAGCGTAGACGTGCGCGGTCTCGGGCGAGATGTTCTTGAAGCGCGTGTTCGTCCCGAAGCTCCGCGCCACGTGCGACTGCTCGCGCACCGAAAAAGTGAGCTCCTGCCGATCCGCGACTTCGGCCGTCGCGCACCCGAAGTAGTCGAGCTGCGCCAGCAAAAGATCGTTCTCCGCGAGCTCGAGCACGATCTTCGCGTCGAAGCGAAAGCCGTTCTTGAAGGAGGTCGTCGTCGCGATTCGGGTGCCGCCCGGAACGACCAAAGTCCCGTTCTGCACCGAAGGAGCACCCTGTACTGTCGACCAGGTCTGGGGCGACAGCGGCGCGTCGAAGTCGTCGAAGAAACTGTAGACCGCCGAAGGATCTTCCGGCGGCATCACCGCAGCGAGGTTGCCGGAGTACAACGCGTAACTGGCCAAAGGATCAGCGACGCCGGGTTTGGCGCTGAACCATATTTTGGTGGCCGGCGTGTTCCATTCGGACTCGGGATCGAGCACGCGATCGAGCTCTTCCCAAACTTCCGTAGACTTCGCCGCGACACGAACATCGGCGCCATCTACTCGCGATCGGCCCGCCGCGACCATGGCCGCGTGATCGAAAGTCACCGCGATCGAAACACCTTCGACTCCAACTGCATCGACTGCGGTCAACGCGCGGCGAAACGGCCAAGCCGCGTTCCACCAATCGATCGTCTCCGTGGCTCCGCTCGAGGTTCCGCGCAGCATGAAGGACGCAGAGCTGGTGTCGAGCCGCGCGCGCATCGCCGTGAAGATCGGCTGCCAAGGATCGCGCCCGTTGGAGAACGAGGCGCCGTTTTCATCGAAAGGATGTCGTCCGCCGACCTGGTCTTCCAGCCAGGTCTGCACCGTCGCGCCCGAAGGCCGTTCGCGCTGGCTGGCTTTGGCGAGGACCAAATAGTCGCCGGGGCGCGAAGGCACGAACGCCAAACGCCCGACGGAGATCTGCGTGCCCGACATTTCGAGCAGAGATTCGTCCGTATACGCGTGAAAATCGGCGGTGTCTGGAAGGACAAAGGCGACCACACGTAAATTAGACACCGCGGTGGTGCCCGTCGCCGCGCGAAACTGCGGGACGATCGTCTGCACACCCATGGCGCGTTCGATCGGATGAAAACTGACGAAGCCCGCTTCGTTGTCTTTTTCGCCCATCGTTTGGTGGCCGAAGACATCGGCTTCGACGCCATTCACCATCAAACGGAGCTCCGCGCTGATCTCCGCGGTGGCGTTCGATCCAAGGAGGCCGCTGATCATCACCAACCAATGCGAGCCGGCGCTCTCCGGGGTGAAGCTCAGCGTCGCCCCTGGCACGTCGACGAATTCGGTGCTCGCCGTGTGTTGCGGCGCGAGCTGTTCTACTGAATAGAATGGGTTCTCGATCGGCAAAGGATCGACCGGATCCGGATCCGGATCCGGTCCCGGCCCCGGATTCGACGGCAAAAACAGTCGCATGGAGAGCACCGAAAGCTCGCGCGGAACGATCCGCGCCGGCGCCGTGCCCACGGCGATGACTTGTTTCTTTGCGTCCAAACCTTCGACCTTGATCGTCAACGCTTCTTCCGCGGTGACGTCGGCGATCTCGAGAACGATCTCCTGCGAACGGACACCCGGCGGGCCGAGAAAAACTTCGGCCGGAATCTCCACGCGCGGGATCTCTGCACCGCTCGCGCGTGTGCCGCCGGCGGAGAAAAATTGCGGATCGAGCGCCGAATCCCAGAGGACGATCAGCCGCGCACCGGTACGCACGCGCGCGGGATCTTCATTCTTCCCGCACGAAGCGAGCGCCGCGCCGGCGAGGAGGCAACCGAGAACTAAGTTTCGCCGCATCGCGACGCGCAAAGTACCACTCGTCGGTCAGCGCGGTCACCCGGTCATTCGCGGCTCACTCGGTCGCCAGGTCGTACTCGAGGCGGAGGCCGATCTGTAACCACAGCTCATCTTCGCGATTTCGATCTTTGATGTTGGTTCCACCCAACACGAACAGCGCCGGTCTTTGAAACCAGACGACGGAATCGAAAGGTGTCGCCACGATCGCCCCGCCGAGGCGATGGCGCGTGATGTCCGCGCGCAGCGACTTCACGACCTCGAACAAGCCGCCCGCCATGATCCGCCGATCGCCGCCGTCGCCCCAGACTTCGAGCAACAACAAGGTGAAGCTCTTCAACGTGGCGTCGGTGACACCGCGCGCGATCAACGTGTCGTGAAGCGGTTCCCGCCAAAAAGCGCGCTCGCCGGGGACGTACCAAGCGGCGAGCTCGAGCTGCGACTGCACCGCGATGCGCCACACTTTCAACTGAAGTGTCGGCATCAGCGCGAAGCGGTGGCCGATGCCGGAGATCTCTTCACCGGAACGGCGCTCGAGCTCATCGGGATGAAACGAAGTATTTTTGTCGGGAAAGATCAGCCCGTGGCCTTTGCCGAGCGAAAATCCGGGCCAAAACCAGAGATCGTATTGAAAGCGAACCTTCAAGATCCGAAGCGGCGAGACCTCACCGAAGAGCGCACCGCGGAAGAGGCCGGAGATCAAAACTTCGGCGCCTACCTGGTGATAGAGCTGGCGCGAGAGCACGCCGGGCCCGAGATCGTACGTATATCTGCGCTCGATCCCGGCGAAGAGGACCACCGCATCGGGGTTGTACGCGAAACCCAGGAGCGCATACGCCGTCGTGCGCGCGCTGTTTTCCGGGGTGAACGTCTCGGTTGTCGTTGCAGTCGAGGTCGCGGCGGCGAGCACCAACAGAAGAGCAGACACGTAAAGCTACGTTACGTTGTTTCCGCAGCCGTTGCGAAGCCTGCTCCCCGATGATTGATTGACGGCGCTTGAGGATGGAGGCCGTCGCCCGTGTGCTCCGCCGCGTCGTCGACGTGCGGAAAGAAGAGCTGCCACGCCTTTTGCCGCTGTCGTTGGCGCACGCGCTGGTGCTCGCTTCACTGTACGTCCTCAAACCCGCGCGCAACGCATTGTTCCTCGAAAGCCAAGGTGTCAGCCAACTTCCGTGGGTCTTGGTGCTGGTGGCGATCATCGGCGGCGCGGCCACGTACATCTACGCGCGCGCCTCGCAGTCGACGAAAGTCGAGCGCCTCGTCCTCCTCACGTACATCGGATTGACCGGCGCGTTGATTGGGTTTCGCTTCCTGCTCGAGCTCGACGCACCGTGGGTCGCGTACAGCTTCTACATCTTCGTCAATATCTACGGCCTGCTCGCCACCTCGCTGATCTGGCTCTTGGCGAACGCCGTCTTCAATCCGCGCGAAGCTCGGCGCGTCTTCGCGGTCATCGGTACCGGTGGGATCGCGGGCGCGATCGCCGGCGGCGCGATCACCAAACCGCTGGTGAATTGGATCGGCACCGAGGACCTGCTCTGGGTCTGCGTGGCGATCGTCGCAGCGGCGGGCGCGATCTTACGTTTGGTCAAACACGCCGATCAAAGTGTGGCCGCGAAGAGACGGAACGAACAACAACGCGTCAAAGTCGGTTCGCGCGCGATCGTTCGTTCCGATCTGTTGCGCAAGCTCTCCATCGTGACCCTTTTGGTGGCGATCGTCGCGGTGATCATCGAGGTGCAGTTCAACGAGATCGTCGATCGCAGTTTCCACTCCCGCGATGAAAAAACGGCCTTTTTCGGCACTTTTTTCGCCTGGCTCTCGGTCTTCGCCATCTTCTTCCAGTTGGTGCTCACGCCGCGCATCCTGCGAACCTTCGGCGCGGGCTCTGCGCTGTTGATCCTTCCGGTGTCGCTGGCCGTCGGATCGACTTCCCTGATCCTTTGGCCAGGTCTAATTTCGGCGCTCTTGTTGAAAGTCGGCGACGGCGGCTTCCGCCATTCGATCCACAAAGCGGCGACCGAAGTGTTGTTTCTTCCCGTCCCGCCTGAGCTGAAGAACCGCGCCAAGATCTTCCTCGACACCACTATCGACACCGCCGGCACCGGCATCGGGGCGCTGGTGGTCATCGGACTGAGCGCCATCCACGTCAAATATTCGCAGCTGGCATTCATCTCCATCGCGCTGATCGGCATCGCCATCTTCGTCGGCACCACGCTGCGCCGCGCGTACGTCGATGCGTTCCGCGTTGCGCTCGATCGACGCACCATCGATCTCGGTGACCTGCGCACGTCGATCGACGACGCCGCTGCTTTGCGCGCGGTCTTGCCGGCGCTCGAAAGCGATAACGAACGCCAAGTGATCTACGCGCTCGAGATGTTGTCCGCGTCGAGCTCGAAACAGATCCCGGGTCGCGTGGAACACTTGTTGACGCACGTCTCTCCCGAAGTTCGCGCCCGCGCGATCAACGTGCTGGCGATCAGTGGTGCGCGGAATTTCTACGAGAAGATCGAGCCGATGATCCGTGATCCGGAACAGTCGGTGCGCATCGAAGCGGTGCAGTTCGTGTGCCTCTTCGGCGAAGGCCGGCGCATCGATCGGCTGACGGCGATGTTGCGGGAAGACGATCCGGTGCTCCGCGTCGCGGCGCTCGGATGCGTGGCGGTGCACGGCGGCTCGCTCTTGCTCGATCATGAAACCGCCGAAGTGTTCTTGAACGGCGATGAAACGGCGCGCGTCGAGCTCGCCCGCGCGATCGGGACTTTGCCCGGCGAAAAGCTGAGCGACGTGTTGCGAAAGCTCGCTGCCGACGAATCACCGGAGGTCGTGGAACATGCGATCGCCAGCATCGGTGGCGCGAAAGATCCGTCGTTTTTGCCGTATTTGATCGAGAAGCTGGGCGAGAGCCGGCATCGCGCGAACGCCCGCGCGGCGATCGCTTCTTTCGGAGAGAGCGTCCTTCCCGAGCTGGCGCGTGCCAAAGATGACCAACGTTATCGAGTGCGCCGGCACGTCCCGCGCGCGATCGGCGAGATCGCTTCGCAGGCGTCGGTCGATCTTTTGTTCGCCGCGATCGAGGACAAAGACTTCGCGATCGCCGAAGAGTCGCTGCGCGCTTTGAACCGGCTGCGCATGCGTTACACCACGCTGCTCACCTTTTCGCGCGAGAAGATCGACGCCGCGCTCGCGACCCGCGCCGCGTTGCTGAGAACTTTGCGCGACCTTCCGCGCGACGAAAACTCGCCGCAGATGAAGCTGCTCGCCCGGGCGCTGCGCGAAAAACGGGCGGTGCTCCTCGAACAGATCTTCCGCCTGCTGGCGCTCTCGCACCCGCCGCGCGACATCTACACCGGCTACCTCGGCCTCATCTCGCAGAAAAAAAATGTGCGGGCCAGCGCGCTGGAGTTCGTGGAGAACCTGCTCGACGCGGAGGCCAAAAGGGTCGTCGCTCCGCTCCTCGAGGACCACCCGCAAGAGCGCGACGCGAAACCGCATTCCTTCGCGCCGCTCCGTAATTTTCCGGACCCGTGGATCCGCGCGTGCGCTGTTCACGCCGGTGTAGTAAACGGAGACGCTTCGATGCTGAGCGTGCTCGAACGCGTGATTCTGCTGCAGAAGGTCGACGTCTTTTCGGAGGTGTCGACCGAGCAGCTCGGTTCGCTCGCGGCGATCGCCGAAGAAGAGAGCGCAGCCACCAGTCACTCGTTGTACGGCGAAGAAGATGTCTCCGACTCGATGTTCATCGTGCTCGAGGGACGCGTCCGCCTGCACCGCGGAGACACCGAGGTGTTGGTGGCGGGCCCAGGTGATGCTTTCGGAACCTGGGCACTGTTCGACGACGAACCGCGTTTGGTCGCTGCAACAGCGCTTGACGCGGTGCACCTTCTTCGCATCGATAAGGAAGATTTCATCGACCTCCTCGCGGACAATATCAAGATCACGCAGGGCGTGCTGAAAGCGATGGTCCGCAGGTTACGCGGACTGGTCGCACGGCCAGGTCCTGCGAACCGCGCGGGGGCGTGAGTGAACGGAGCCGTAGATGCCGACCGCTGAAACCGTAGTGATCGTCGACGACGAGGAGATGGTCCTCACCAGCTTGAATGCGTACCTGACGCTGGAGACGGATTGGAACGTGAAGACGTTCACCTCCGCCAAAGAAGCGCTGGCGTTCATCGAGAAGAACACGGTCGGCCTGGTGATCAGCGACTATCTGATGCCGGAGATGGACGGCATCTCATTCCTCGCGAAAGTGCGCGCCGCAAAGCCGCACGTTCCACGCATCATCCTCACCGGTTACGCCGACAAGGAGAACGCGATCAAAGGGATCAACGAGGTCGGCTTGTACCAATACCTCGAGAAACCTTGGGACAACGACGTCCTCCGCATCGCCATCAGGAACGGTCTCGAGAAGAAGATGTTGCTCGAGCGCCTGGAAGAGAAGATCAACGAGATCAACAAAGCGTACTCGGATCTTCAGGGCATCCAGAAAGATATCCTCAAGACCTTCGCCTGACCCTTAGGACAGCTGTACTAAAGGACACCGGCGATCGCCAAGATCGGCTTGATCACTCCGCCGATCCCTTCAGCGACGATACAAGCGACACACACCGTGGTCAGCGTCATGTCTTTGATCTTGAAGATGCGGCCGAGCACGATCCACATCATCACGCCGCCGAGGAAAAACGACAGATCGTAGGCCACCGGCAAGACGAGGCCGATGCCGATGCCCACGCCGCCGGGCATCACTTTGCCGAGCTTCGTCGTTTCCAGGAGCGTGTAGACGATGCCGATCGCGCCGGCGATGAGGATCGCTTCCAGCGCAAACGGTGGCATCGGCGTGCGGCCGTCGAAGATCAGCGCGGTCGCGGCCCACATTTTCGCGACCGGCGCGGGGTGTTGGCCGCCGTCGAGCAAGAGCGGCGTGCGCGCTTGGATCTGCATGAAGACCAGCGCCGAGACCGCGGCACACGGGACCACGGTGAGCATCTGGGTCCAGAACTGCCAGCGCGAAGGGACTTTGAACCAACGTCCGTACGCGAGATCGCCGGTCAACAAACCGGCTTGTGCACCGCTGCCCGCGACGAAACCTGCGCCGATCAGGTTGGTGGTGGCGGTTGATCCTCCGACCAGGGAGGTCGCGCCTTGTACGAGCACTCCCATCACACGCGCGGGATTGAACGCCGTCTGCGCTGCGGCGCGCGTGGCGATGATGTTTTGTATGAGACCGCCGACGACGATCAACACCAACATCACCAAGAGGTTCAAACCCATCATGAAGACACCGAGCGCCAGCGTCAGCGAAATGACCACGCTGCCGAAGATCATCAGCGAGCGGCCGCGCATGATCGGATCGTCGTCGCCCTTCCCTGCGCCGCGGATGTCGATCAAGGAACGCAGCGAATCGGTGATCACGCGCCAATTGAGCGCCATGTTGGTGAGGCCCGAAGCGAGCAAGAAACCCATGCCCGGCCACACGTAACGGTGCGGCGCGGCGGGCACGGGAAGATGCGGCGCCATCACCAACAAGATGATCGCCCCGCACAAGAAGCCGACGCAGGTGCGAAAACCCATCAGATACGAGCCGCCGATGGCGAACGGCGACCAGGCGATCGCACCGCCGAAAGCCGCGATCCACGGGAGCGCAGTCTCTGCGGGAACCCAACCGAAACCGCCGTCGTTGTTGCAGACGACATACGCCAGCGCGATGAGGCCGACGATCAACAGATAACGCGGCTGCTTGCGATCCCCAGCTTCGGTGAGCGTGGAGATCACCGCGGCGACCGCTTTCGATCCCGGCCACGGGAGGTCTTCTTTGAGGATCAACAGATCGCGGAGCGGGATGACGAACAACAGGCCGAGCAAGCTGGTGACCACCGCGAAAGAGATCATCTGAAACAGCGAGAACGGATCGCCGATCATCGCCTGCGCCGCATAGAAGTTGGTGATGAATCCGAGGCTTCCGCCGGCGCTGCCCATCGTCGAAACGATCACCATCTCGGTGGAGGTGATCTGCGTCTTCGACAAAAAGAACATCGCAAAAAAGAACAGGGCCGCGATCGTCGGACCTTCTTCGATCACGCCGAAGGAGAGCGTCAGATAGGAGTTGATGGTGCAAAGAAGCAGCGACAGTCCAAAACCCGCGAACAACGCGCGCCACGATAATTGAGCAGGCAACATCAACGTTTCTCCACGGAAAGCTCGATGCCCACGCCCTTGAGGCGCAGCGCATCTTCCTCGAGATCCGCCGCGGTGAGCGGATTTTCGTCCAGCCAATCTTTCGGAAAGCTCAGAGTGAGCGTGTTCTTCTTCGCCGCCAGCGTGAAGCTCGGCAGCGGCCTGGTGCTCCGGCTTCGATTGAGCCCGGCGCTCAACCGAAACAAGGTGCCGAGCTTGATCGCCAGCTCGACTTTGTCCGGCGAAATCTTCACCAAATGTTCGCGCACGAACTTGCGGCGGTGCGCGTGGATGATCGCCGCCAGCATCGTCTGTTCGCCGCGCGAGAAGCCGGGCATGTCGGCGTTCTCCACGATATACGCGCTGTGCCGGTGATATCCGGTGTGCGCGACCTCGAGGCCGATCTCGTGCAAACGCGCGGCCCAAGAGAGCAGATGTTTGTGCTCTTCAGCGTCGAGTCCCCATTGCTCGCCGACCTGCTCGAGACAGTTGTGCGCGGTGCGTTCGATGCGCGCCGCTTGTTCGAGATCGGCGCTGTAGTGTTCGGCGAGCCAGCGGATGGTGCGATCGCGGACGTCTTCGTGCCGAATGCGGCCGAGCAGATCGTAGAGCAGCCCTTCGCGAAGCGCGCCGGTCGAGGGGTGCATCTCTTCGATGCGCAGCGATTTGAAGATGGCGTTGAGGATCGCCACGCCGCCCGGCAACACCGCGGCGCGATCGGGATCGAGACCGGTCAGCTCCATCTTGGCGACGCTGCCCGCTTCGATCATGTGTTTCTTGAGGCGCTTCAGCCCTTTTCGAGTGATGCCCCGCCTCGACAAGGCGTTCCCGCGCAGCAGCTCGGCGATGGCGAGGATCGTCCCCGACGATCCGTAACAGCTCTGCCAACCGAGGCGGCGGTAGCGGCGTTCGAGCGACTGCATCTCGAGGAGCGCGGAGATTTCGGCGCGGCGGAAATCTTCTTTGCGCACCGTGCCCCCGGCGAAGAAGCGCATCGAGTAGCTGACGCAGCCCATGAACAGCGACTCTGTCGACAGAGCGTCGAACGCTTCGCCGATGATACATTCAGTAGAACCGCCGCCGATGTCGACGACCAAGCGCCGCCCGTCTTCCGCGGGGACGCTGTGCGCGACACCGAGATAGATCAGGCGCGCTTCTTCGCGGCCGGAGATCACTTCGATCGGATGGCCCAGCGCTTTTTCGGCGCGCGCCAAAAACGCGGAGGAGTTCTTCGCTTGGCGCAGCGTGTTCGTTCCCGCGGCACGCACCGCACCGCGCGGCAATTCGCGCACCCGTTGGCCGAAACGTTCCAGCGTTTGCAGCGCACGTCCCATGGCGTCTTCGGTGATGCGGCGGTCGGCGTCCAAACCTTGCGCGAGGCGCGTGTGCTCGCGGATGCGATCGAGCACGTGAATCTGACCTTCGTCGGCGCGCGCGACGATCATGTGGAAGCTGTTCGAGCCGAGGTCGACGCCGGCGACGACTTCTGGATTCTTTTTACGGATCATGAGCGGCGGCGATAGATCAGCCCCGCAATCAAAAAAACCGCAAGCACGAATCGCGCACCACCGTCTTGCGGGCGCGCGCAGGCACAGGAAGACGCCTCACTGTCCTTTGGATCAGGATCCACCGGATCGACCGGCATATTGGGCTCGACCGGATCGACGGGCATCGTTGGATCGACGGGCGCCGCGCACTTCACGTCGAAGATCCACTCCGCGTTCCACACGTGCTCGAAGGGATCCGAGACCGCCACGCGCACCGGCAGCCGGTGATCTTCGGTACAGGTAGGCTCGATCTCGAAGACGAACGGTTGCATCGCGCCCGGATCGCTCATGCCGCCGAGCCCGACGGTGCCGAGCGGGATGTCGCTTTCGATCCCGAAATCGACGGCAAAATGCCCGTTCAGCGCAAAGGCGCCGCCGCGTCCGGTGTTGGTGACCGCGATGCGCAGCTCGATACGTTCACCTTTTTCGATGATCCCGTCGCCGTCCGCGTCGGCGATCATCGGTTCACTGATCGAAAGATCAGGTGGCCGCAGCTCGGAGCCTTGCGCCATCATGCCGAAGAGATCGAGCCGAGCACCGAGCCGAACGCACCGCACGGTGTTCGCGCAGTCGAGATCGGCGACACGTTTCGCGCCGTCTTTGATCGCTTTGGTGACTTCGGTCCCGCTGAGATCCGGGAACGCCGACCACAACAAGGTCGCGGCTCCCGCGCCCATACCTGCGCAGTACGAAGCGCCGGTGCCGAAGCCGTAAGCGTTCGCCGCTTCGATGCTGGTCGACATGACGAACGTTCCAGGCGCCGCGATGTCGAGCGTGTTCGCGCCGTAGTTTGCGCCCGCATAGAGACGATCGAGGTTGTCGCTGTTGCCGATGACCACCTTGTTCGAGACCGCGTATTGGCTCGGGTAACGTTCGAGCGTGTCGTTGTCGCGATTGCCGTTTCCGCCGGAGGTGAAGATGACGATGTTCGCGCGCTCCGCTTCTTGGAGCACCATCTCGAAGGTCGCGCTGTAGCTGGAAGTGCTGAAGGCCATGGCCAACGCGTCGCCGCCGTTGTCGATCGCGTAAGCCGCCGCTTCCGTGCTGCGATTGGTGGTCGATTCGCAGGACGCATCGCGATGTTTTTTCACGTTCATCAGCTTCACGTTCCAGTTGATGCCGCTCATGCCTTTGCCGTTGTTTCCGTGCGCGGCGGCGAGCCCGGCGATCATCGTCGCGTGCCACTTCAAACAGTCGTCGCCCTCGACACCGTCGGGGAGCGTGCGCGGATCGGGATCGTTGTCGTCGTTGCCGAAGTCGAAGCCCCGGCAATCATCGACGTATCCGTTCGCATCGTCGTCGACACCGTTTCCACAATCTTCGTCGGTGTTGACCCACATTTGATCGACGAGATCCTCGTGCTCGCGAAAGATACCCACGTCGATGATCATCAACGAACGTGTCTCGGAGCCCGTACTGATGTCCCACGCGGCGAGCGAGCCGAGATCCGCGCCCGCGATCCCGCGAACGCCGTCGACTTCTGCACCGGTGTTCTGGTGGTACCACTGCTCGGCTTGGAGATCGTCGGGCGCGGCTTCCATCTCTTCGGCGTAGCCCGCGTCGATCCAACGGACGCCGCGTACTTTTTCGAAGGCGCCGATCTTTTGCGCGACCTGATCTTTCGATCCACAGGCGACCAAATAGAGCGCGCGCTCGCCGAGCCTGCGTTTCACTTTGCAGCCGAGCTCGAGCGAGGTTTCGTGCAGCGCACGTTCGGATTCGCGGTTGTGGAGCGTGATCAGCAGATCGCCGTCGACCACCCGGCCGCCCTTGTCCAAGTTGTGCCGCAACATTTCGAGCGGCGTCTTGTCTTTGAAGCGGGCGACTTGTGCGCGCGCGGGCAGCGCAAATGCGAGAAGCGAGGCGGCGAAGAGGGCCAGGCGGCGCATCGAGCTTGCGTTAGCCGAGCGCGTCGGCTCACGCAAGCGATCTACTTCGCCAGCTCGATGGTGATCGACAGGTCCCGGCCGTTTTTCGCAGCGCGTCCATTCGCGATCGGACCCGTGGCTTCGACGACGATCCGCGTATATTCCGGGTGTTTTCCGAAACGCACGGAGCGGATGGCGCCACCGACCGCGGGCATCGCAGGCGTGCCATCCTGACCGACGACATCGATGACGAAACGATCCGGCGCCTTCAACACGTGCGTCTTCAACACGCGCGCATTCGACGCGAGGCCGATCTTCATCTTCGACTCTTTCGGCGCCGGTCTCGCGACGGGCTTCGAAGGCTCGACCTTCTTCGGCGCTTCCACCTTCTTCACCGGCTCCACTTTTTTCGCAGGCTCGATCTTCTTCGCCGGTTCGATCTTCTTCGCCGCTTCCGCTTTCTTCACCGGCTCGAGGACGGCGACCAGCGCGGGCTCTTCGATCTTCTTCGCGGGCTCGACGAGCTTTTTCGCGGGCTCTTCGACCTGTTTGAGCTCGGGCAACGGATTCACCACCGCACCCGCGACTTCGTGTTTCGGCTTTGCGGCCGCGACGAAATCCTGCGTTTTTCGGCCTTCATCCATCAACGTTTGATGCGTTACCGAGCTGACACCGCGATCTTCGACCGCGATCGGCTCGACCGCTTCCGCACGCGAGCCCGACCACAACGCGAGCCCGATCGCCGAAACGACGAGCACCGTTCCCGCGAGCGCGAGCGAGGTCCACAACAGCGGAACGCGGCGCGAGCGCTCCACTACCCTGGCCTTGAGATCAATCGAGCGTCGCATCAGATCCTCCAAGATCGCCGGCCGTCGCGCGTGCGGCACGCTGCTCTCGAAATCATCGAAAACATCGCCGCCGATCATCGGCTCCGAGGGCAACGTATCCCGCGGGAAGATCTCCGTCGCGTTTTCTTCCGGTGCGGGCAACGCGCTCGCGGCTTTGGTGTCGAGCACCTCGAACACCGAGACGGGGGGAAGCGTCGGCACGCGGGCGCTCGCTGCGCGCGCTTTGTGGATCTCACATTCGATCGCCGCGATCAGAGACATCGGTGCATCGACGAAACGGACGCCGAATCCGGCGCCGCTCGGGTTCTCGCGGTTGTACGCGACCTCGGCCTCGGAGACGTAGAGCGCGTCCGATCCCGGCAGGACGATCTCCGCCGAGAAACGCGCGCCGATTTTCACGGGCCGATCGGCGTCGATGAAGAGACCCCCGCTCGAGAGATCGCGGGCAGAAACGGTGGCGTACGGCGCACCGCCCGGCGGTCCCATCCTCACGCTTCCGCGCAGCGGGATGCGGGTGCTCGCGCGGCGTTCCAGCTGCTCAGTGTTGCCCTCGTTCTGCGACAGATGCGACATGTGAGGTGAGAGAACACCAGCAAAACGATCTCGTCCAATTTTCGGCTCAAAAGCGCCGATTGACACAGTGCAGCACGCAACACAAGTATGGCGGGCGAATGGTCGCGCAACCGAATCTGACACCTGTCGAGAAGCTCCCGCCCGGGGGTGGCTGGCTGCTCGAGGACGCATGCACGCGAGAGATCTTCACCGCAGAACGTCTGTCGGAAGATCAACGCGCGTTTTACAAAGTCGCCGTCGACTTCGCTGAAAAGGAAGTCGTTCCACTTCATAAGCAGATCGAGAAGAAGGCGCCCGGCGTCGTCGAAAGACTTTTGCGACGTGCAGGCGAGCTCGGTCTCCACATGATCGACATTCCGGAGCGCTTCGGCGGTCTCGGTCTCGACAAGACGACGTCGATGCTCGTCAGCGAAGCACTCGCCCGCCAAGGCAGCTTCTCCGTCGCGCTCGGCGCGCACAACGGCATCGGCATGTTGCCGCTCGTGTTCTTCGGAACAGATGCGCAGCGCAATGAATGGCTGCCGAAGTTCGCCACCGCGGAAAAGATCGGCGCCTACGCGCTCACCGAGCCGGGTAGCGGATCGGACGCGCTCGCAGCGAAGACCACCGCGACGCTCTCACCCGACGGTACACAGTGGATCTTGAACGGGTCGAAGATGTGGATAACCAACGCGGGCATCGCGGACGTGTTCACGGTCTTCGCGAAGATCGACGGCAAAAAATTCTCGGCGTTCCTCGTGCCGAAAGATGCGCCCGGTTTCACCATCGGCGCCGAAGAACACAAGATGGGCATCCGCGGATCGTCGACGGCGGCGATCATGTTCGACAACACGCCCATTCCCCGCGGCAACTTGCTCGGTGAAGAAGGCCGCGGCCACAAGATCGCGTTCAACATCTTGAACATGGGCCGCCTGCGCCTCGGCGTGGCGGTGATGGGCGGAGGAAAGAAGATCCTCAACGTCGCCACCAAGTACGCGAAGGAGCGAAAGCAGTTCAACCAGCCGATCTCCGAGTTCCGCATCATCCAAGAAAAGCTCGCGGACATGGCGGTGGAGATCTACAAGACCGAGTCGACGAGTTACCGCACCTCCGGTTTGGTCGACGCGGCGATGCAGCAAGTGACCAAGGATGATCCTGATCGAGAGGCCAGGTTGGTCGAAGCGATCGAGGAGTACAACATCGAGGCGTCGATCATGAAGGTCTCGGGCAGCGAAGCGCTCGACTTCATCGCCGACGAAGCGGTGCAAATCCACGGCGGCTACGGCTACAGCGAAGAGTACGACGTCGAGTGCGCGTACCGCGACAGCCGCATCAACCGCATCTTCGAGGGCACCAACGAGATCAATCGCATGTTGATCCCGGGGACCATCTTGAAGCGCGCGATGAAGGGCGTGCTCGACATGATGCCGGTGACGCAGGAAGTGCAGAGCTCGCTGGCGCGCGCCAAATCGCCGGTGCCAGCGCTCGGCGACGGTCCGTTCGCGCAGGAAGAACAGCTCGCGGAGCTGGTGCGCAAAGCGACGATCTACGTGACCGGCACGGCGGCGATGAAGCTGATGACCGAGCTGGAACGTGAACAAGAGACGCTGGTTCAGCTCGCGGACATGTGTATCGACGCGTACACCATCGACACGGTGATCCGCCGCGCGATCCAAGCGCAACGCGAATGTACGCCGCGGATCGCGGAGATTCATGCGGCGCTGGCGCGGGTCGCGGCGCACCGCATCTACAAACAGGCGATGGAACGTGCGCAACGCGTGGTGATCGAGCTGTTCCCGAACGAGGATCAGTACACCCGCGTGATGGAGCTGAAACGTCTCGAGGTCACGGAGACCATGCCGCTGGTGCCGATCAAACGTGCGATCGCGGCCGCGGTGCTCGAGGCCGACGGGTACCCGCTCTCGTTCACGTGAGCCTCGGGTGGAAAGCCGGCGTCGTTTTGGTGCTGATGATCGGCGTCGGCGTGCTCATGGTGTTGGCGCGCCGCCGAAACTTCGACGGCGTGCGCCGCCACTACACGACGCGCCGGGACCGAGTACCTGTCCTTAAGGACAAGGTCGACGGCTCAGGCCGTAGCGCTCTTGATCAGCGTGACCAAACCGATGATCAGCACGACCGCGCCGATCACTAAGAAGATCCAGGCACCGACGCCGCCCACTCTCGCGCTGCGGCCATTGTTGCTCACCACCACGTCCGCTTGCGCGTTCGGATTCTTCACCAGCTTCACGATGCTGATGACCAACACCACCACGCCAAAAGCCATGATGACGATCCCCGCAATGATTCCCGCCATACCCTTCCCCCTCGAGCGATGGTTCGCTCTCTTCTTCGGGGTATACCACTGACGCGAGCCGCTGCTCAACGCTCCCCGGCGCGCGAAATCGATCGAGTCATGTTAGCTCCACGTTTATGGCATCGATCGCCACGTTGAAAGACGCCCTCGCGATCTACCAGCCGGTGATCGGCCTCGAGGTGCACGCGCAGCTGTTGGTGAGCTCGAAGCTCTTCACGCGCGCGCCCGCGGATTACGACCCGAACCGGCCGAATCACTTCACCAGCGAGTATTGTTTCGGGCTCCCCGGGGTGCTGCCGGTGCTCAACAAAGCCGCGGTGGAGCTGGCGATGCGCGCCGGTCTCGCGCTCGGATGCACCATCAACGAGCGCAGCACGTGGTCGCGAAAACACTATTTTTATCCGGATTCGCCGAAGGGTTACCAGATCACGCAGTACGACGAGCCGATCGCCGAACACGGGAAGCTGATGATCAAGAGCGACAGCGGGGACGAAAAAAAGATCCGCATCCACCGCATTCACATGGAGGAAGACGCGGGCAAGCTGATGCACGTCGAAGGTGCGCCGTACTCCCTCGTCGACTTCAATCGCGCGGGCTTTGCGCTGGTGGAGATCGTCACCGATCCCGATCTGCGAAGCGCGCAGGAAGCGACTGCGTATTTAAGGGAGCTCCGTTCGATCCTGATGACGCTCGGCGTGTGCGACGGCAACATGGAAGAAGGCTCGTTCCGCTGCGACGCGAACGTCTCTTTGATGGCGCGCGGCTCGGACCGCTTCGGCACACGCTGCGAGCTGAAGAACATCAACTCCTTCAAGTTCATCGAGCAGGCGATCGAGCACGAGATCGTGCGCCACGCCAAGGTGCTCCAGGGCGGCGGCGCGATCGTCCAAGAGACGCGGCTCTACGACAGCGCGAAAAAAGAGACGCGATCGATGCGCGGCAAAGAAGACGCGCACGATTACCGCTACTTCCCGGATCCCGATCTGCCGCCGCTGAGCATTTCCAAAGAGTGGATCGCCGCAGTGAAGACGTCGTTGCCGGAGCTCCCGCCGGCGAAACGTCGCCGTTATCTCGAGGAGCTGAAGATTCCCGAGGAACACGCGATCGCCTTCTCCGAAGACGCGCGCGTGGCCGAATTTTTCGACGCGGCCGTGGCGGCTTTTCCCGAGGGTGCGCTGCCGATCGCGCATTTGGTGAAGGGCGACGTGCTCCGCGAGCTGAAAGATGCACCTGATCGTTTGGCCAGTCTTTCGGCGGCCGAAACGGCGAAGCTGGTGCGCGCGAAAGAGGAAGGGAAGATCTCCTCCACGCAGCAGAAGAAGCTGCTCGCCGAGATCTGGAACGGCGCTCGGCTCGAAGAGCTCCTCGCCAAGGAAGGCTCGCAAGTCGACGACGCAGGAGTGCTCGAGCCGATGATCGCCGAGTTGGTCGCGAAATATCCAAAAGAGGTAGCGCGGCTGAAGGCCGGCGACGAAAAAGTTTCCGGCTTTTTCCTGGGACAGATCATGAAGGCGACCGGCGGCAAAGCGAAGCCGCAGGTGGTGCGCGAGCTGCTCATGAAGAAGATCTCGGAGCCGTCGTGAGCTTTCGAACGATCGCCTACCGTCCCGGTGTCCTGACGTTGCTCGATCAGACGAAGCTGCCGTCGGTCGAGACCTACGTCGAGCTTCGCACCGTGGAGGACGTGGCTCGGGCGATCGAGACCATGGTGGTGCGCGGCGCGCCGGCGATCGGGGTCACGGCGGCCTTTGGGATCGCCCTGGCCTCTCGTACAGCTGTACCTTTGGCCACCGCGGATGCACGACTGCGGCGCACGCGGCCTACTGCGGTGAACCTGTTTTATGGGCTCGATCGGATGGCGCGCGCTGCGGCGGTCGATCCTTCACCGGAAGCGCTCGAAGCGGAGGCGCAGCGCATCTACGACGAAGACGTCGCCGCCTCGAAGAAGATCGGTGAGCTCGGCGCAGCTCTGATCCCCGACGGAGCCACGGTGCTCACGCATTGCAACGCCGGCGCGCTGGCGACGGCCGAGCTCGGGACCGCGCTCGCGGTGATCCGTGCGGCGCATCAGTCCGGGAAAAAGATCCGCGTGTATGCGGATGAGACACGACCGATGCTGCAAGGCGCGCGGCTCACCGCTTGGGAGCTGATGAAAGACGGCATCGACGTCACGCTCGTTCCCGATGTCGCGCTCGGACATCTGTTGTACGAACACGCGATCGATCTCGCGGTCGTCGGCGCAGATCGGATCGCGCGAAACGGCGATGTGGCGAACAAGATCGGCACCCGTAACGTCGCTTGTTTGCTCTATACGCACGGCAGGCCGCTCTATGTCGCGGCGCCGTGGTCGACGGTCGACCTCACCATCGCCTCGGGCCGGCAGATCCCCATCGAGGAACGTGCTCCCGAGGAAGTGAGCACCCTCGCCGGCATCCGCATCGCGCCCGAAGGCGTCAAAGTCCGGAATCCCGCCTTCGATGTCACCCCGGCGACCTGGATCTCAGGTTTGATCACCGAGCGCGGAATCCACAAAGGTCCGCTCGGCTGATCCCGCGTGCGCACGGCGTGCGGCACACGTGCATGAAAGAGCTTGCTGCAGGCACCGCAGGCACCGACTTGCGCCTCGAACCAAAAATCCCAAGAGATTGCGCGGGCCACCGCCGGCACGGCCCATGCTTTAGAGCTCATCATCATGTTGAAGACGTTCGCAATCCTCGCCCTCCTCGCCGCGTTCCCGCACCAGCAAAATGACAACAAGGCGAATGCACCGGCGGCGACCCAACAGGAAGTCCCGAGCTTCGTCGAGAAGGTGGACTGCGAAGTGATCGTCACGCCGACCAAGATGATCAACATCGCCGGCGACAACTGCTGACCGCGTCCCAACCGCGGTCGTTACCGGCGGAACAAGTCCGCCTACGACCCTACGCTCGCGTTGCTCGCTGCGCGCTCGGCTTGCGGTCAACAAAGCAGGCCCCGCGCGCAACCGACGATGTTCCCGTAGTAGCAGTTGCATGATGGCGCCGGCGGCTCCAAAACGCCGGCGCCGTTTTTTTTTGTCGGGAGCTACATCTTGGCGACGGCGAAGCGGAACTTCGTGAAGCCCGCGCGCGCACAAGTTTTCATCACGCGATCGATCGTCTCGTATTTGAGCCGCTTGTCCGCGACGAACAAGATGATGTCGTCCTCTTCTTTGGGACGTTCGTTCTTCGCGAGCCGCTGAGCCTTGACGCGTTTCAGCGTGTCCTCGAGCTTCGGCAAAAAACGCTCGCTGTCGAGACCGAGCAACACGCCGTCTTTGAGGCGTCCGATCGGCTCATCTTCGACGAAGATCTCATCCATGCCGACCGCCACGGAGATCGACATCTTCAGCGCGAGCTCGCTCGTGGACGACGGCAAAGTTACGTGCGCCGCAGACGTCAGCTCGAGCGTTTGCGCACCGAACGACGCCATCAAAAAGAAGATGATGTTCGACAAGATGTCCATCAACGCCGTGAGGTTGATCTGATTCGCCGGCGCGTTCGATGCGTACGTCTTGTGTTTTTTCTTCAAGACGACCTCACTTCACCAGCGACGAGACGGTGACCGCAGGGAACAGCTCCGGAAAGACCCAAGCACCGTTGACCAGCTCGCGCTTCTCGCGCGTCGCATCCATGACCTGCACCAACATTTCATAGGTCACGTCATCCGCGGGTACCAAGATGATGTCCTTCGATTTGCGGAACTTCTCTTTGACGCCGAACAAGTGCGTGGTCAGCGCCTGCGTGTCGACGCCGCCATCCTTCGGCGCGATTTTCCGCGCGTACGGTTTCAGCTCATCGGGCAACATCTCGTTGTTCGCCACCGTGACGTCGACCTCGCCGGTCGCCTTGATCTGCACCGTCGCCGTGACCTTATCCATCTCGGTCGCCGTGTCGTTGTCGCCGCTCTCGGCGATCGTCGGCACCGAAGCCGGCAATCCCGCGACGACCGCCGCCCCAAACGAGGCCATCAAGAAAAAGATCAGGTTCGACAACACATCCATCAAGGCCGTGAGGTCGAACGCTGTAGCCTCGTCGCCATCGCCGCTGCCGGACATGTCTTAATCGCGCCTCAGCTCGCGCGCGCCGTTTGGCGCAGTGCTTTGTTGCGGTCCATGATGCGATCGCGAACGCGGTTGATCGCGTTCTCCATGTTCTCGATCAAGATCGACTGGCGCCCGTTCACGATGATGTACGTGATCGCTGCGAACACCGCGATCGCGAGACCGAAGAACGTGTTGTAGAACGCGACGGTGATACCTTTCGCGAGAACTTCCTGACGCGCGGCTGCATCTTCCGCCTGCGCGCCGCCGAACGCTTCGATCAGACCTTGAATCGTGCCGAGCAGACCGATCAGCGTCGCCAAGTTGCCCGCTTGCGGCAAAAACGCAGTGAAACGTTTGAACTTCGGCATCTCGCGCGCCATCGACGCTTCGTAGGCCCGTTCGATCTCGCGATCCGAACGATCGGCTTTCATCAACACGTCTTTGGTGATCGCGCCGAGTGGATGATCGCTCTTCTGGCTCGCGACCTGAATCGCGTTCGCGTAGTTGCCTTGGTCGACCGCCGCAACGATCGAGTCCGCAAACGTGTTGGCGGAGATTCGGTACTTGATCCACAAGGCGTAGACGCGCATCAGCACGATCGCGACCACGGCGATGGACACGCCGAGGTTCACGAACATCATCACGCCGCCTTGTGCGAGTGTTCTAAATAGTTCCCACATTGCCGCTAGGTGCGGACGCTAACACCGGCTCGAATGTAGCCGCAAGAATCGCGACGAACGTGAGCTCAGGTTCCGCGGTATTCGATCCGGCTCGACGGGCGCGCGCGGAAGACCGGCTGCTCTCCGCGGATCGAGCTCCACTCTTCTTCGGTGATCGTCAAAAAGTGTCGCACGACGTCGGGATCGAACTGCGTGCCGGCGTTTTTTCCGATCTCATCTTGAGCGACGGCGAAGGATCGGCCGCGGCGGTAGGGGCGGTCGGAGGTGATCGCATCGAGCGCATCCGCGACCATAAAAATGCGCGCGCCGATGGGGATCTGCTCGCGTGCGAGCCCGCGCGGATATCCTTTTCCATCCCATCTTTCTTGATGAGAGAGCACGATCTCCGCCGCCGGCCCGAGGAATGGAATTCCACTCAATATACGGGCGCCGATCTCGGGATGGCGGCGCATCTCCGTCCACTCTTCGGGGGTGAGTTTTCCCGGCTTGAGCAAAACCTGATCGGAGACGCCAATCTTTCCGATGTCGTGGAGCAGCGAGCCGCGCGCCAGGTGATCGCGTTCGGTTCCGATGATCCCCATGCGATCGGCGATCGCCAATGTCAGGCGCACGACGCGCTGCGAATGATTGCCCGTCTCGCACTCTCGCGCGTCGAGCGCGGTGACCAGCGCTTCGAGCGTGATGCGGTAGGTCTCGCTGATCTCGGTATAAGCGAGCTCGAGCTGGCGCGTCTTTTCTTCGACGGCGCCTTCGAGGCCACGTTGATAGGCGCGGTTTTCGATCTCCAGCTTCCGGCGCTCGAGCGCGCGCGTCACGCTGGCCGCGAGATGGTTCATGCGGATCGGTTTGGTGAGGTAATCGGAAGCGCCGTACTTCAAACATTCGACGGCGGTGTCGACCTGGCCGTAACCGGTCATCATGATCACCGCGACTTCAGGATGTTGTCGCCGCACTTCGGTGAGCAACCACAAGCCGTCGCGTTCGGGCATCTTGATGTCGGTAATGACCAAGGCGAAGGTCTCGCGCTCCAGCACCAGCAGCGCTTCTGCTGCACTGGCTGCAGTGACCGCTTCGTAACTTTCGTCTCGGAGGAGCGCGGCGACGATGCGCCGGACACTTTCGTCGTCATCGACAACCAACAAGCGTCGATCGAGCTTTTGGGAATGAGTCGAATCGACCGACGCTTTTATGTTGTCGAGGGCCGACGCCACTCACGGCAGCTTAGCGAAGAAACGGCGCTCGGATCTACCGCCCGAATTTCGCCCTCAGGAAAACGCTTCAGCAGGGCCACGAGTCGAACATGATGCCCGACTTCGTTTGCACTCACCGTGCCACGCTCTGAAACGTTGGCGAAGTCCGGCGCAGCGGGCGGATCGCAACGAAAAATTGTCGGCGTGGTGTCTAGAACCATGACGGTTCGTCAACGGCTCAGCCACGAACCGTTACTTTTTGGTCGCCGTCGAGGTCTTCGTTCGAGGTGAGGGGACCGGCCCTGGGTCGTCGACGTGAGGCCAGGTATCAGCGGAACCACGGTGCTCCAAGCTCTGTAAGAATACGACGACCGCGCTGCGATCCTCTTCGGAGATACGCGTCTTGAACACCGGCATCTCGTTGTCGTCGGCGTACAAGTGCATCGCGCTGGGGTCGTCGACCACCTGGCGGATCCACTCCGCAGACAGATAGCGGAACAACGCCGGACCTTCGACCGCATCGTACGACGCGAGCTCGTGGCAGTCGGTGCACTCCTGCGATTCGAGCAGCTCGGCACCTGGTCTTTCGGCCAGGGGCGGGGCTTTTTCGTCTCGCTGCAGGTAGACGATGTCCACCAGCTTGTTGAGGTCCGCGGGATCGAGGCCCGCATAAGACTCCATCCCTTCGATCTTGGTGCGACCGAAGAGTCGCGGGCTGTCCGCATCGCGCAGAACTTGGCGGATCCACGCTTTGCTCGCGTAGGCGGTGAGCTCTGGACCTTTCGGCTCTTTTGGACCCAGCCCTTCGAGCACATGGCAGCTCGCGCATTCCCGCGCGAAGACACGTTCCCCGCGCGTCAGCGGATCATGCGCCATCATGAACGCGGCCCCTTCGGTCGGCACACCGTTCGCTGCCAGCTCTCGCGCACGTTCCGCTTCCCGCGCGGCGACCACTTGTTGCACGGCGATCGTCGGATCGTTTTGATCATGATGGATAGCCAGTGCGGTCAACGCGGCGATCGAAGCCAGCCCGAGAAAGAGCGCGCCGATGAAAATTTTCCGCGCCGCGACCCGGCGAGACTCGCCGCGATCGAGGAATGGCAACAAGACCAGGAAGGTCGCCACCGCACCGGGAATGACCACCGTCCCAACGATCTGCGCCGGCCCCTGGAAGTACTTCAGCAATTGAAAGAGGAACAAGAAGTACCACTCGGGCCGCGCGATGAAATTCGAGGACGGATCCGCGGGCGCTTGCAGCGGTGCACCTTCGCGCACGGCCAAAAACGAGATGATGATGATGACGACGAACGCGAACACCGCATCGAGCGCGACCTGTTTCGGGAAGAAGAAGTCTTTCTTCGCTTCCAGCGCCGCATTCGACATCGACGCTTTCGGGGTGACTCCGTGTTTACGGAACAACGCGAGGTGCGCGCCGATCAAACCGAGCGTGAGGATCGGCAGGACCACCACGTGGAGCGCATAAAAACGCGTCAGCGTGAGATTGCCGTAGTCGTTGCCGCCTTGCGCGATCCGCTGCAATTCTGGGCCGATCATGGGGATCGTGCCGGCGATGCTGGTCGCGACTTTCGTCGCCCAATAACCGGTTTGATCCCAAGGGAGCAGATATCCCGTGAGCGCGAAGCCGAGCACCAAACCGAGCAGGCCGAGGCCGGAGAGCCAGTTCGCTTCGCGCGGCGCCTTGTACGCGCCGAACAACGCGACTTGTAACATGTGCAAAACGACGATGATGACCATGCCGCCCGCGGACCAATGATGGAGCCCGCGCACGACGGCGCCCATGGTGATCGAACGTTCGAGATACGCGACCGAGGCCCACGCATCGGTGGACGACGGGCTGTAGTACATCGCGAGCACGATCCCGGTGACCACTTGCACCGCGAACAAGATCAGCGCGCCGCTGCCGAAAACGTAGGCGAAAGAAGCGCCGCCGGGCATCGGCTCGTAGAGCGCTTCGTGGATGAGCTTTTTATGCCCGATGCGTTGATCGAGCGCGTCGAACAACTTTTTCACGTCGGGATCTTTTCCGGGGTGCCCTGTTTGAACTGTTGATAGCGGACTTCGACCTTGCCGTCGGCGACGCGCGTCTCCAAGCGATCGAGCGCGCGCGGCGAAGGTCCGGCAGACGGTTTGCCTTCGATGTCGAAGGCACTCTCGTGACAAGGACAAACGAACGTTGTCCTTTCGGACAGGTAGTCCACGCCGCAACCGAGGTGCGGGCAGACCGTCGAATAAGCGATCACGACACCGTCGACTTTGCGCAGGTAAACCGCGCCGATCTGCGTCGCCGGGAGCGCGGCCCACGCATCGCGCGGGCTCTCGACGACCACCGGGACCTTGATCGGTTGGCCGTCGTCCGGAAGCGCATCGAGCGGTGCGACGTAGACCAGCTCACCGGCGCCGGTGACGGATTTCAGCTGCGCGGGATCGACGATCGCACGCAACGCCGGGAGCCCGACCGCAGCCGCTGCGCCGCCGCCGAGAACCCCGGTGAGGATCTTGAGGAGAGTTCGGCGATCTTCCGCCATGTTCGCCCGCTGTTTATCACGATAATGTGCCGCGCGGATGCGCCTTCGCGATCTTCCGAAAGATCCGCGCGGTCGTCCGATCGCCGCGCCGATGTACAGCGCGCTGATCGACGCGCTCTCCCACGTCGTTTCGGATCGACTCGGCCACCTCGATCGCACCCGTATTCTGGTGATCGCCGGACCCGCGCGCCGCGAATCGACCGCTTCGATCAGGCCTCTCACTTTCGGTGGAAGACCTCCGCGGCGCGAGAGCGGAGGCTTCGTAAAACCGCGCATCTCCATGCTCGGCATAGCGGCGCTCTACGAAATTGTGTTGCGCCCAAAGTTCTACTTCGCCGGTACGATCCGCGAACGCCTTCGCATCTTCGCGCACGAGCTGTGGCACATCTCACCTGCGTTCGACGGAACGCTCGCCGCCGAACGCCGCCACGAAGGTCCGGAAGCGAACGAACAGATCGAACGCGACGTGTTGGAGATCGCCGATCGTTTTCTCAATTCCCGCGCCGCACCGATCGCCGAAGAGCTCTTCGGCTACCAAGGAGAGCTGCGTTTACCGGCATGGCTCTCGCGTCCACCGAGCCGCGAGCCGCGAAAATCCCGCGGGCGCGACTACGACGAGCGCGACCTGTACCTGGCGATCGTGGAACAGACTACAAAGTTGTTCTGATGTCGAAGTCCGGATTCGATGCGCTCGGTGAGACCGCTTCGAGCCGCGCGCGCAGCTCTTCCGGTGTCGCGCGAAAGACGATCTCGCTCGGTAGAATACGTCCGGTTCTTTCGTCGACCGCGGTCAGGCGCAACATACATTCTTCGGTGAGCTCGAACTGCACATTGATCGATTTGAGATGACCGATGTTCGCGATGCGCATCAGCCCCGCGAGCTCGTTCGACCACACGTCTTCTTCTTCGCCCTGAAACACCGCGACTTCCACCTCGTGTTGTCCGGGCTTGAGCTCGACGCGGTGGCTTCTCTTCGCGGGCACGTTGGTATCGCGCGGCAAAATGCGGTGAAAAGCACCTCCCGGAAGGCCCACGCCGATGGAGATGGAGAGCGTGTCGACCAAAACAACGCCGGCGAAAGTGCCCATACCCGCAGCGTAGGAAGCGGCACCGATGGCCACCGCTTCGTCGGGATGAACGTCGCGGCGCACTTGTTTGCCGAACATTTCCGCGACGCGGCGCTGCACGATCGGTGAACGACTTTGTCCGCCGACGACGATGATCTCGTCGACCGCCGCGGGCGCGATCTTGGCGCGTTCACAAACCTCCATACAACAGATCAAGGTGCGTTCCACGAGCGGATCGAAGATGGCGTCGACGCGATCGCGGTCGAGCTCCATCTCGAAATGGAAAGGCTGAGTCCCGTCGATGACGAAGTGCGGGATGCTCACTTTGACGAGATAACGTTCGCTCAGCTCGCGTTTCGCTTCTTCCGCGGCGAGCAAGAGACGCGTCCTGGCCAAAGGATCATTGGCCGCTTCGCGCTGGTAACGGTCGCGAAGGTGTTGCAGAAGCAGCTCGACGATACAGGCGTCGAAGTCCGATCCGCCGAGGAAGGTGTCGCCGCCGGTGGCCAGCACCGAGAAGACGTTGCCTTCGATCTCCATCAGGCTCGCGTCGAAGGTTCCTCCGCCGAGATCGTAGATCAAAGAACGGCGCCGCTCTTTGCGATCGCGCAAACCGTAGGCGAGCGCCGCAGCGGTCGGCTCGCTCAAAATCCGTTCGACGTGAAAGCCGGCCAGCTCTCCCGCGACGCGCACCGCCGCGCGTTGTCGTTCGTTGTAATGCGCGGGGCAGGTGATCACGGCTCGGTTGACGTTTTCGCCGAGCGCCAGACTTGCGCTGTCGCGGATCTCTTTGAGGATCAGCGCGGAGATCTCTTCGAGCGAAATGCGGTGTTTGGAGATCAGCACCGCCGCTTCGCCGTCTTCACCTTCGACGATCTCGTAAGCGAAACGTTCCCGCACGCTCTGCACGACGGGTGAATGATAGGGACGTCCGACGAGACGTTTCACGCCGACCAGAGTATTCGCCGGGAAAAGCGCTTGTTTTCGCAGCGCGGGCTCGCCGACGATCGTCTTTCCTTCGGGGTGGATCAACACCACCGAGGGCACGGTGTTCGCTCCGCGTCGCGACGGGATCACGCGCGCTTTTCCGTCCTCGACCACCGCGGCGCAGCTGTACGTGGTGCCGAGATCGATGCCGATGATCCGCTCGCTCTTCGGCGGCAGCGTACGTTTCTCGCGCTTCTTTTGGATCGCGACTCGATAGAGCTCCGCGCGATCGACCGCCTCGACACCGTGCGGCGGCGTCGGGCTCAGATCGATTCGCGCCAGCGGCGTAACTTCACCGCTCATGAGATCGGCGACCGGCGAGTAGAGATCGTCCGTCGAGGCGGACATGCGCAGATACTGGGTCGGATTCGTGTCGGAGATGTCGAGCGAAGGGATCGCTTCGGGCAGCGGTGTGGGACTACTGATCGAAAGATCAGCGGCCAAAGCATAGTGCGGCGCGTCCGGTGGGAGAGGCAAAGATGCGCGGTGCAACCAATCGACGAGCTCGCGGCACTCCGCGCTCCACGCGATCTGCACCACCAGACCTGGCCCTCCGTACAGGTCGGCCGTTCGGTGCTCCAAGACACGTCCTTCGCCAAATAAGGCGAGGTCGCCGTTCTGATATGTCAGCGCGATGCTCACGATCGCATCGACAGGCAAGGCGAGCGACGTTTTCAGCACGAGCTCCTCGCGCGAGACGTATCCGCCCATGATCAATAACAAGCTCTCTCGGTCGTGAGCTTTCAGCCGTACGCGCAAGCGCTTCAACGAAGCCATCCTGCGCGCGAAATTTCGCCAAGCATAGGCCGCTATCAGCGAGTGAAAACGACTTCGACTTCCAAGTCCCCACCCGAGAGCGCGAGGCGATCTCCCGTCTGTTTACACGCGTAGGTCACGGCGGCCGCACCCGTCTTCATCAACGTCAGCTTCTGGCTCGCATGCGACCACTGACCGCTCTTGGTGCCCATGGAGAAGGTGCCGTCGGCACGCAGCTCGAGCACCAGGGCTCCGTTCGGAGTCGGCGTGATCCACCGCCCCACGAGCGCCTTGGAGCCTTCTTTCTTCGAGCCCTGCGCTGTGGCGGCACCCTTTCGATACACCATCGGCGTCTCGAGATTCGGTGAGGACAAGGTCAAAACTTGGTTCACCGCATCATGCGCGAAGGTGAACGATTCGCGTCCCTGGTTCGGGATGATCATCGTCAGCACGTTTCCTTGAACCTCGAACCGACCGGTAGCTTCCGCGAGCGCGAAGCTCCCGTCACCACCGAGAACCATCACCAACCCATCGTCGTTTGTCCAAGTGCCGGTCAGGTTCGGCGCTGGATCGATCGCATCGATCTGAATCGGCGCAGACGTTTTTACACCGCCTTGAAGCGCCTTGAAGCTCTTCATGATCTTCTCGAGATCGGATTCGAGCTTTGAGAAGTCGCGCGACGGCGCTTCGAGGTGCAGCAGATATCGATGTCCCGCGGCTTCGAAAAAATATGCGCGCATCGTTTTTTCGAGCTTCGGCTCTTTCGACGCAACCGCGGTGTACTCGCGAACGAGCGCCGCGTTCCCGCCGACGGTCGTCGTCGACTCACCTTTTTTCTCGAGCGCACCCTGCTGTTCGAGCGAACGTTCGTGCGCCTCGGCATACTCGCGCGAATCGTTCGCCGGCACCGAGTCGACGTGTACGATCAAAGTGGCGAGCGACTTCCGCTGGCGCGATCCGAGCTCGCGCTGAAACACCATCCCATGGGTGTCGCCGAACTGCGGTGAGAGCGACCACGACTCGGGAAGCTCCACACGGAAGCGATGCCGTGTATCTTCGTAAGGTTTCGCCGCGATCATCGAAAGCGCGACCAGGAGCATCGTGATCTGGCGAGACAACGACGGTAGTATGCCACCGTGGCGAGGGGAGGCGCACCCACCGGCAAGTGGCAGGCTGCGGGTCATCTGACGAAGGGTGACGAGCCGGGCGATCCGCGCCAGGCCGGTGCCAAGCTGATCGTGAAGAGACCGGGTCTGCCCGAGGTCGAGATCCTCCTCGAAAAGCCCGAGTTCTACATTGGACGGCAAACGGCGGATGTCGACCTCACTCTGGATGACGATCTGGTCTCGCGAAAACATGCACGGATCTCCGTGGATGCGCGCGGTTACTTTCGAGTCGACGACCTCGAGTCGCGCAACGGCATCACCTACGCGGGTCGGACCGTACGCCGTTTGAATCTCCACGACGGCGATAGTTTCCTCATCGGCAAAACCGAGCTCGTGTTCCACGGAAATCTGGATCGCTTCAAGAAAGGCGCGGAGCCGCTGCCGCGCAAAGATTCGGTCGCTTCTGACTTTTCGGTGCCGATCCCTGAAGCGGAAGTGTCGGTCTCGGAAGAACCAGCATCGCCGCTGACGGGCGGAGCTGCGGCGCGCGGTACGCCGGACGAGTAGGTGCTCCATGACGGAGAATAAGCTGCGTTTCTCGCGGGTTTTTTCGCTCGGAATGATTCGTTCCGCGCTGGCCGTCCCGATTCTATTTTCCCTCGCGTTGCCCGCGAGCGCTTTCGCCGACGTTCCTTGGAACGCGACGATCATCGCCGATATCGCCGAACAAGTGACGCCCGCGGTGGTGAACATCACCACCAAGTCGAGCGCCGGGACGGTGCCGTTCGAAGGTCACCCGATGCTCAAAGACTTCTTCGGTCCGGGACGGCGGCGCCCGATGGAAGTGGGCGCGGGCTCGGGCGTGGTGATCTCCGCGGATGGGTACATCGTCACGAACAATCACGTCATCAAAGACGCGGACGAGATCAAAGTAACCTTCGCCGACAAACGCGAGTTCTACGCGAAGTTGATCGGCACCGATTCACCGTCGGACATCGCGCTGATCAAGATCGAAGCCGCGCAGCTCCCATTCTTGTCCTTCGGGAGCTCGGCTTCGCTTCGCCTCGGCGAGATCGTGCTCGCGGTCGGCAATCCGTTCGGCGTCGGCCAAACCGTCACCATGGGGATCGTCTCCGCCAAGGGCCGCAGCAACATGCGGATCATCGGCGAAGGTTCGTACGAAGACTTCATTCAAACCGACGCCGCGATCAACCCAGGAAACTCGGGCGGCGCGCTGGTGAACTTGAAGGGTGAGCTCGTCGGGATCAACACCGCGATCTTGTCAAAGGGCGGAGGCTCGCAAGGCATTGGCTTCGCGGTGCCGAGCTCCATGGTCCGGCCGGTGCGCGATGCGTTGCTCGCCGACGGACGTGTGCGGCGCGGCTGGCTCGGCGTGGCGATTCAAGATCTCACGCCGGAGATCATGCGCAACTTCAAGCTCAACGAGCCGCGCGGCGTGTTGATCAGCGACGTCATGGCCGGTGGTCCCGCGAGCAAAGCGAAGATGGAGCCGGGCGACGTGGTCACGCGCGTGAACGATCAACCTGCGGCGACGGCGTCGGAGCTGCGCAACACGATCGCGCTGATGAAGCCGGGCTCGAAGGTGAAGCTCGCGGTGACACGCGAAGGAAAGAAGCTGGAGATCACCGCGCAGCTCGACGAAAAGCCGGATCAACAAGAAGCATCTGCGGCTCCACGCGAGATGGAGCAACGTTTGTTGTCGGGCTTGCAGGTCGAAGAGATGACCCGCGAACAACGTGCACGTTTGAGCGCGCCGGCGAACGTGAACGGCGTGGTGATCGTCGCAGTCGAAGAGGGATCGCCCGCCGAAGAATCGGGCCTCCAAGAAGACGACGTGATCACCGCCGTGAACAAGATGAAGGTGAAGACGATCGCAGAGCTGACCAAGCTCGTCCCAAAGACCGCAACCGAAGCGCTGCTCCGCGTCTGGCGAAACGGCAACTTCACCTTCGTGGTGCTGAAGCACTAAGTCTTTGTGAGGGTCCAGATCTTGGCCGCAAGGCGATCGAGATCCGGCACGCGTTCCGCGATCTTTGCGTGATCGGTTTTCGCTGCGGCTTTGAGGAGATCCTCGATCGGCACGTCGTTCTTCTTCACTGACTTGTTACAGCTCGTTCTGCGGAGCTCATCGAGGCATCGCAGCGGCTTGCGAAAAGTGTCGGTGAACAGTGCGTTCTCGACAGTGGATGGTTGTGGCGAGCAAGCCGAGATCATCGCCGCAACCTCGGGCTTTTCGAGATCGATCTGCAGATGTTCTTTTGCAGCTTCGGTGTCGTACGCGGCGAGCGCGAGCGATTCTTGCGCCCACCTGAGCGTCGCGCCGTGAATCGTGCTCGAGGGGACAGAGGAATCGCACGCTTCGCGAAGTTTAGTTTCCCAAAGGCCCTCGCTCTCCGAGTCCCACGCGCTGACTTCAGGGACATTCTTGCTGATCTGATCTGCGTCGACGACACAGACCAGGTGATCAATTGCGCCTTTGTTCGCCGGTAGTCCCTTCGATCGAACGTTCTTCCAGGTGTCTTTCACGTAGCGGCTGAAAGCTCCGTCGCCTCGCACGGAGTGGAACAACATCTGAGGAAAGACTGTGGCTTGGCCACGAAGTGCCGCAATGCGCCGACTCAGAATCAGATCGAGCGCTTCGTGCTTCGCGTCTTCCCAGACGACGAGAATGCGGGTCATTTGTCGTTGGCCTGCGCCGCGTTGCTCGAGTCGAGCAGTCCTGTGCGACGCATCTCCGAGAGCGAGTACGTCTCTCGCCACGCCGCGAGGGCTTCGGGATCGAGCTTGCGAACGACGGCGCCGTCTTTGCCCGCTTCGACGACGCGAATGGACTCCGCCGGGTCTTGGAGCTCATCGAGGAGCTCGTTCGAATGCGTGACAATGAGCAGTCGCCGCCTCCTTGCATTGGAGTCGTCGTGCGCCAGAGACATCAGTCTGCGAAGGGCAGATGGGTGGAGACTTGCGTCGGGCTCATCCAAACCCAAGACGCCGTACTGCTCAGGATGAAGCACCGCGGCAAGCAAGCATAGGTAGGCGATCATTCCATCCGACATTTCTGAGGCGTAGAGCTTCCGCGAAAATCTATGGTCGTCGATGGCGAACGAGATCTTGGAACCGCCGACATCGGCCGGAAAGACAATTCTGCGAACGAAGGGAAATTCAGTTTTGAACGCGCGTTCAATGTCTGACCATGCATCGGCATGATCGGTATTGATACCGTAGAGGACGTTTGCCAGCCCGAGCCCTTGGCGATCGAGATACGCCTTTGGACCTATCACCATGCTGTCGCGCGGTGAGGATTGTGCGACTTCGCCGCGAATCCAAGGCGGAGCAACCGCAAGCGCACCAAGGATCCGTGCGAACTCCAACAAGCCCTTCAGCGTTCCCAGAGCATCGAATCTCTCGTTGTCCACGAACTCTTCAAACGCGAGACGGAGGCTGCTTTTTACGGTGCTCCCAGTCTGTTCTTTCTCATCCAGAACGATCCGGATTCCGCTCTTGGTATCGGTGACGATAAGGGCGTCGTTGGACGCGGTAGACAACGACTCGCTTCGTACGAAAACGGATCCGTTTTGCGCTACCCCGAATGCAATGTTCCACCGCAAGTCGTGCAATTCGAGTTGCTCGACTCGCCACAGCATCTCGATCTCGATGTTGTTCGCGCTCCCCGCCGTTCGCATGCTCGCAGCTCCACCGTGAGCAGCAACGGCCGCCTGAAGCCCGTCGGTCGCGCAGCGCGACAAGAAGTCGAGCACCTCTAAGATCGTGCTCTTGCCCGAAGCATTGGGCCCGATGAACACGATGGGAACGTTGTTCTTCGACGTGAAATCGATCTCCACGTCACGAAGCAGGCGAAAGTTCTTCACCCGAAGCTTTTCGAGCATGACGCTCGAAGCTTAACACGAAACACAATGTCCTTTGGGACAGGTCTACGACAAACGCGAGCGCAGCATCTCTAACAAGCGCAGGTACGCTTCGTAGAATTCGCCGGCGAGCTGCGCTTCTTCGCGATCCTTGCCGTAGAACAAGCGCTGATCCGCTTCGTATTGTCCGCCTTCGGGATAGAGGCGAAACAAGATCTCGAGCGAGAGCCGCACGAGATCGATGATGTGCGGATTCGATTCCAGCTCGAGCACACCGGCTTTGATGCCGACGTTGCGCACGCGGTCGCTGATCATCTCGAGGTCGTTGTGGATGCTCGGGAACGAGTCGACGAGCTCGGCCATCGCCAAACGCAGCTCGCCAACACCGGCCGGCGGCTCTTCATCGCGATCTGCGGTGTCTCCATGAAGTGTACGGCGACCGACGTCATCGACGCGCGCATCGACCACGAACAGCGCGCGCTCTGCTTCGTCGAGCAGCAGATCGAGGAGCTCGTCGTTCCAGCTCTCCTCGCTCGGCAATAGCGCGGTTGCTTTCAAGCAAGCAGACGGTACTAAAGGGTACGGGCGCCGTGCAAGACGCGAGTGTCATCGGCGAGGGTGCGTGCGATCATACGTCCGGCGTAAATGCGCGTCGTCGACGTGCGTGTAGATCTCGGTCGTTCGCAGGTCCGCGTGCCCGAGCATGACCTGGACCGACCGCAAATCCGCCCCACCGCGAACCAAGTCGGTCGCGAAGCCGTGCCGCAGCTTGTGCGGCGAGATGTCCCGTTTTACGCCGGCCGCACGCGAGAGCCGTTTCAGAATTTCGAAGACCGCCTGGCGGGTCAGCGGCTTTTTTTTGCCCCGTCCCGGAAAGAGTAGATCGCTCGGCATCCCGTTCAGCCGCGAGGCCCGCTCGCCGTTGATGTACTCCTCGAGCCCGTTGATCACTTGGGTACCGATCGGGATGACGCGCTCTTTGCTGCCCTTCCCCACCACGCGCAACGCGCCGGCTTCGAGGAAGGTCCCGCCGATCTCCAGATGCACCACTTCGCTGACGCGCAGACCTGCCCCATAGAGCAGGAAGATCAACGCACGGTCGCGCGATGATTTTTTCGCCGCGTCGAGCATCGCCATCACGTCTTCGAGCGTGCACAACTTCGGGAGCGATCGTCCCGCTTTCGGCAGCTCCACCAAACGCGAGGGATCCTCTTTCAACACGTGGGTCTTCATCAGCCGTCGAAAGAAGCCGCGCACCGCGACCAACATGCGCGCCTGCGACCTGGCCTTAAGACCAGCTTCCGCCAAACCACGCACCCACTTGGAAATATCGTCGGTGGTGATCTCGCTGGGATCCAGTCGGCCCCTGGAGATCATCTTCGTCGCAAAATCTGCGAGATCACGCCCGTACGCTTCGAGCGTGTTCTTCGCGAGGTTTCGTTCTACACCGAGAAAAGAGAGATATTCGTCGATCGCGTCGTCGAGCAGAGTGGCATCACGTCGAGCGGAGGAGCTCAACCAATCCCCAATCGCCAAGCGATGTACTGGCGATATTCGTTCTGCGCGTCGCGCATCTTCGCGCCGATGACATCGACCACGCCCATCATCAGCTTCAAACACGCTTGTGGTTTGGTGCGCTGGAGAACCGCGATATCACGCCGCGTAATTTCAATGACCGTCGAAGGTACCTCTGCGGTCGCGGAACAAAGTCGCGGGCCCGCGCGGAGCAATGCGGCTTCTCCGAGCGATTCGTTCGGGCCGAGCACCGTCAACGTGAGCTCTTGTCCATGCGGGCCGCGCACGGCGAGACGGATCATGCCGTCGGCGATGATGAACAAGCCGTCGCCGATCATGTTCTCCACGAACAGCGGTGTACCTGCGGGAACCTGTTTCTGCTGCGCGATCGATCCGACGATCTGCAAGCCCGTGTCGGTGAAGCCTTTGAAGAGCACCGCTGAAGACAAGACGCGCAAAATTTCCGGGTTGACCTGCGGGGGAGGCTGCGGAGCACCCGTCTGCTGTACGGGACCGGGAGCGGCTGCCGGCTTGGGGATCGGCGGCCGCGCACCACCACCGGGCAGGCCGGAGTCCCGAGAAGACATCTTCTCGCTTACCTACCAGTGGGGTGTGGAGTGGGCAAGGTTCCGAAGCCGATCTTTGCGGCGTATTCCTTCGCGAGCATCACGTATCCGCGGGACGCGGCCGCGACGTGCGCCTTCTCCTCGTCGGTCAACGGGCGTTTCACTTTGGCCGGCGAGCCGACGGCGAGCATGCCTGGCGGGATAATCGTGCCTTCGGTGACGAGCGCGCCCGCGCCGACGAATGCGCCGCGTCCGACGACAGCGCGATCCATGACGATCGCACCCATTCCGATCAGTGCATCATCTTCGATCGTACATCCGTGGAGGATGACGCGGTGGCCCACCGTGACGCGGTCGCCGACGATCGTCGCGTGGCGCCCCGTGGTCACGTGGATCACGGAGTTGTCTTGGATGTTCGTGCCTTCGCCGATGCGGATGTGAAAGACGTCGCCGCGGATGACGGTGCCGAACCAGATCGAGCTGTCTTTGCCGATCTCCACGTCGCCGATCACGGTCGCGTTCGGCGCGATGAACACTTCGTCGGCGAGCTTGGGAAGCCGGTTACTGTACTCTAGGACAGGCATGCCTTCGCTCTCAACGAGTGTTTGAACGCTTCGACGATCTCCACTTCGAGCAAAGTTCCCGGAACGAACGTACCGTCGACGTGGACCGCACGGTTTTGTCCGGTGCGCCCCGTGCTGCGCGATTTATCCGTCTTCGACGGCCCTTCGATCAACACGGTGTTCTTCGTGCCGACCTGAGCGCGCAGCTGTTCTTGGCTGATCCGCTCTTGCATCTCTTGCAGCACGTACAAACGCCGCAAACGTTCTTCCGGATCGATGTCCTCATCCATCTTCAGCGCGCGCGTTCCCACCCGCTCCGAATACGCAAAAGAGAAGATTCCTTGGAAGCGCACCTCGTCCATCAGCGACAACGTTTCCTCGAAGTCCGCCTGCGTTTCGCCCGGGAAACCGACGATGATGTCCGTCGTCAGCGACACCTGGGGCGCGACCTCGCGCAACCTGCGCACGATCGCCAAATATTCTTCGCGCGAGTACCCGCGGCGCATTTCCTGAAGCACCTTCGTACTGCCCGATTGGACAGGTAGATGCATATGTGGACAGAGCTTCTTCACGTCGCGGAAGGCGAGGATCTGATCGTCCGAAAACTCGGACGGATGCGGCGAAGTGAAACGGATCCGATCGATGCCGTCGATCTCTGCGATGCGCTGGATCAGCTCGTGAAACGGGATGTGCCCGTCGCGTTTGATACGCCCGTAGGAGTTGACCGTCTGTCCGAGCAACACCACTTCGCGCGTTCCCTGCGCCGCGAGACCGCGCACTTCTTCGACGATCTCGTCGGCCTGCCGACTGATCTCTCGGCCGCGCGTGAACGGCACGATGCAGAAGGTGCAGAACTTGTCGCAGCCCTTCATCACCGTGACGAAGGCGCTCACTTGAAGCGGCGCGTCTTCGGTCAGCGGCGGAAAAACGTACTCGTTTTTCTCGAGAAATTGCGTCTCGGAGAGGCGGATTTTCTCGGTACGGACCTGCTGCACCAGCTGCGGCAGGCGCGCGATGTGATCGGGCCCGAAGACGATGTCCACGTGCTCCACGCGATCGAGCAGCTTCTGGCCTTCCTGCTGCGCGACACATCCGCCGATCGCCACGATCACGTCCGGTCGCGCCTTCTTGATCCGCTTCATCTCCCCAGCGGCGGAGAGAACTTTTTGCTCCGCTTTTTCGCGGACGCTGCAGGAGTTCAAGATGATCAGATCCGCTTCGTTGGGATCGATCGTCGGCGCGTAACCTTCTTCGGCCATCAACCCGAACATGCGCAGCGAGTCGTGCTGATTCATCTGGCAGCCGTAGGTGTCGACGTACACTTTGCGGCGCGCAAAAGGATCGTGCGGCGGCATAGACGTCGCGTTCTCGGGCGCAGGTTGAAAGATCGGAAGGCGGCTCACGGAGACTCACGGTTTTAGACGAGCCGTCCCCGGATATTCCAGAGATTTCTATCGCAGCACGATCAGCTTGGGTTCGGTCATCTCGTGGACGCTGTAGCGCACCCCGCCGAGCCCGAGGCCCGACTGTTTGCGGCCGCCGAACGGCATCCAATCGACGCGGAACGCCGTGTGATCGTTGACCATCACCGCTGTGGCATCCAGCGCGTGCGCCGCCTTCAAAGCCTTCGAAATGTTGGTAGTGAAGACCGCGGCCTGAAACGCGTCCGGAACCGCGTTTGCCCGAGCGATCGCTTCATCGAGCGTATCGTAGGGCAACACGGCGACCGCCGGCCCGAAGACCTCGTGCTCCACCACTTTGTCCGAGTCCTTCGGTTCGAGGATCACCGTCGCTTCGTAGTGTTGATATCCCGTCTTTTTCGCACCGCAGAGGATCTTCGCGCCGTTCGCTTTCGCTTCGTCGATCCACGCGCCGACACGTTCCAGCTCGTCTTTGGTGATGATCGGCCCGATGTCCGTCTTGCCGTCGCGCGCATCGCCGATCACCAGCTTCTGCGCTTCGGCCGCAATTTTTTCGGCGAGCGACGCAGCGATCGAGCGGTGCGCGAAGATACGCTGCACCGACACGCACACTTGTCCCGCGTGATAGAAGGCGCCCTTCACCAAACGCGGCAAACTGTCCGAAAGATCAGCATCCGCTTCGACGATCGCCGGCGCGGTTCCACCGTGCTCCAGCGCGATGCGCGTGCCGTCGGCGATCTTTCTCCGCAAAGCCCAACCGACCGCCCCGCTCCCGATGAAGCTGATGAAACGCACGCGCGGATCGATCGCGGCTTTCTCCGCGACCACCCCGCCCATGGGGAGCACGATCGCCGCGTCTTCGGGGAGGCCCGCTTCCCGGCACAAATCGACGTATCGGATCGCGGACAACGGCGTGGTCGAAGCCGGCTTCACTAGAACGGGACATCCCGCAGCGATCGCCGGGCCGACCTGGTGGGCGATCAGATTCAACGGATGGTTGAAGGCACTGATCGCCATGACAGTACCGATCGGCTCGCGCACCACGAACGCCGTGTGGCCTGCGCCTGCTGCGGATCCATCCATGGGCAATTGTTCACCCGAGATCCGCGTCGATTCTTCGGCGCAAAGCTGCGTCGTGTTCGCCGCGCGTGCGACCTCGATCTTCGCGTCTTTCAGCGGTTTGCCGCCTTCTGCGGCGATCAACGTGGCGAGCTCGTCGGCGTTGGCGCGAATCTTCGCAGCCACTTTTTGCAAGATGTCCGCGCGCTGGTGGGCGGCGAGCTTTCCGAACGCGCCTTTTCTCGCGTTGTCGACGGTGGTCAACGCCGCGAGCGCGACTTCGACGTTCGCTTGTTCGACTTCGGCGATCACTTGGCCGTCGTTCGGCGAACGTAGGGATTTGAAGTCCCCCGTGGATTTTGCGGGAGCGCGCAGAGCTTCGCGGGTCATGCGCTCTGACTTAGCAAAAAAGCCCGACGATTTCGACGTGCGCCGTCTGTGGATAAAGATCGAAGACGCGCAGGCGATCGAGGCGATAGGCGGCACCGAGCTTCTTCGCGTCGCGCGAAAACGTCGCCGGATCGCAGCTGGCGTAGATGATCCGCGCCGGATGAAGGCGGAGCAGGTGTTCGATCACCTCGGCCGAAGCGCCGATCCGCGGCGGATCGAGGACGATCAGATCGTAGCCCGGCTTTTCGCGCGCGATCCACTCCTCCACCGATGCTTCGACGATCGCGATGCCGCGTTCTTTCGCCGCGCGCACGGCGGCAGCGCTCTGCTCCACCGCGCGCGTGTCTTTCGGCAGGATCCGCGTGAAGTTTCCCGAGCCCGCGTAGAGCTCGAGGACGCGGACTGATCCTTGGGACAGGTCGGCGATATGCGCGACCATCGCTTCGTTGCCCGCGTCGTTGCTCTGCGAAAAAATGCCCTTCGCTGCGCCGAGCTCGTGCTCACCAAACTTCGGTTTCGATCGCCGCAGCTGTGCCAGCTCCGCGTTCAAAGACTCGGTGAGCACTGCACATCGCTCGACGTCGACGATCTCGCGGCTGTCCTTCTTGCGGTAACCTATACTCAAGGAACCCGCGACTTCTTCCCGCCGCTTCGCCTTTGGGCTCGCGACGGGGTCGCGTGGGTAATAGCGATCCACGGCGATCCGTGCACGCGTGCGATAGCCATACTCTGCACCGCTCCACGAAGGCTCGAGCGCGACGCGGTGTCCGCCGATGCGGGAAACTGTCTCCAAAACGGCCGCTTCTTTCGACGCGAGCTGTTCGGATGCGGAAACATGTTGCAAGGAACAGCCGCCACACACGCCATAGTATGGGCACGGGGGCGAGACGCGCGCCGGCGAAGGCTCGAGCACTTCCACGACGCGGGCGCGCAAGAATCGCGAATTGTCTTTGACGATCTCGACCAGCACCTGTTCGGAAGGACAGGCACCCTCGATGAAGACCACACGCCCGTCAGGCGCACGCGCGACCGCATCACCTCCGGCGGCGAGATGGGATTCGGTCACGAGCTTCATTTTTTGATCGAGTCCATGGCGGCCTTCACGTTCGCGCGCAGGCCACCCGAAGACAGCTTTCGATCACTCGGTTTCGCCGCGATATTGTCCGACCAGGCGTTCGAGCTGATCCTTCACGTCATCGGTGAAGCTGGTGAACTCGACGCCCATTCCCGGCGGATGTTTCTCGCGATCGCGCACCGACGACACCCACTTCACGATACCGTCGAGCGCGAACGGTGCGTCGCCCTCCGGCAGAGTGATGCGCAAGCGAATGCGCTCACCCACCTCGAGCGGCAGCGAGGTTCGAATGAACACGCCACCCTTCGAGATGTTCTTCGTGTAGTCGGTGATGAAGGAACCGACGGTTCGGTAATCGACCTTCACTTCGACCGGAAGCCTGTCTCCACCCTTGCGACGGTTGTCGCTCACGGCGCGTACCCTAGCGCGCGTTGACTCCCGAGACCAGCGAATGCTACCCGCGCGCGCATGGATAAGGTCGTAAAGAGCGCGGCGGAGGCCATCGCGGACATCAAGGATGGCGCGGTGATCATGTCCGGCGGCTTTGGGCTGTGCGGCAACCCGGAGAACCTGATCCGCGCGTTGTACGATAAGGGCGTCAAGAACCTGACCGTCATCTCCAACAACTGCGGGACGACGGAGCATGGCCTCGGCGTCCTCCTGAAGTCGCGCCAGATCAGGAAGATGGTCTCGAGCTACGTCGGCGAAAATAAGGAGTTCGAACGCCAGTTCCTCAGCAAAGAGCTGGAGGTGGAGCTCGTTCCTCAAGGAACACTGGCGGAGCGGATCCGCGCCGGGGGTGCCGGGATCGGCGGCTTCTTCACGCCGACCGGCGCCGGAACGGTGGTCGCCGAAGGCAAAGAACAACGGGTGATCGACGGGAAGACGTACGTCCTCGAGATGCCGCTCCACGCGGATTTCACCATCGTCCGCGCCTGGAAGGCCGACCGCTGGGGCAACCTGGTCTTCCGGAAGACGGCCCGCAATTTTTCGCCGATGATGTGTTTCGCCGGGAAGACGACGATCGCCGAGGTGGAGCAGATCGTCGAGCTCGGCGAGCTGGAGCCGGACCACATCCACGTGCCGGGCGCGGTCGTCCAGCGGGTGATCCTCGGAACAGGTTACCAAAAATGGATCGAGCAGCGCACCGTGCGCCCGCGACCCTGATCTAAAGGACAGGAGACTTTTTTCGATGAAATCACTCGGGTACGCGCTGTTGCTCGCCGGCTTGGTCGGCGGCGGCATCTTCATGGCGAATTTATTGTCCGGGATGGCGCGCGAGCAGTGCAACCGCAACTGTCCGGACGATCCCAACGGTGTCCGCAAGGTCTTCGATATCGGCTTCGTGAAATACGAAGAATGTATGTGCAAGTGAACGGGAGCAACGAACCATGACTTTGACTCGTGAGCAGATCCTCCAGCGCGTGGCGCAGGAGTTCAAAGACGGCATGTTCGTGAACCTCGGCATCGGTATGCCGACGCTCGCGGCGAACTACATTCCCCCGAACGTGGAAGTGGTGCTGCACTCGGAGAACGGCATGCTCGGCGTGGGCCCGTTTCCGTACGAAGGTGAAGAGGATCCGGACCTGATCAACGCCGGCAAACAGACGGTCACCGAGATCGCCGGCACGAGCTACTTCGACTCTTCGACGTCGTTCGCGCTGGTGCGCGGCGGCCACATCGACATGACGGTGCTCGGCGCCCTCCAAGTATCGGAGCGCGGCGATCTCGCGAACTGGATGGTCCCCGGCAAAATGGTCAAAGGTATGGGAGGCGCGATGGATCTCGTCGCCGGCGCCAAACGGGTGATCATCGCCATGGAGCACGTCACCAAAGACAACGAGCACAAGATCCTGAAGGAGTGCACCTTGCCGCTGACCGGCATGCGCTGCGTCCACACCATCGTCACCGATCTCGCCGTCATCGACGTGGATGAGCATGGGTTGCTTCTGCGCGAGCTCGCGCCGGGTGTGAGCTTCGACGAAGTGCAAAAAGCGACCGGGGCACCTCTGCGCGTCGAGGGCGAAGCGCGCGTGATGAAGCTGTCGTGAAGTCGATCGCCGACTTCGTCGTAGGAAAAATTCGGCGCAGCGAGTCCTCTGCGGAGATGATCTTTCGGCCAGGTGGGGCCGAACATGCCTCGCTCGGGCCTGCCTCGGGGGAGCTCGTGGGGCCCGCGGGCTCCGTCATGATCCATGAGCGCGGAATGATCCTGGCCGATGGGACAGGGATCTCGTGGGATGCCATCGTGCGTGCGACACACCACGGCGCGGCGCTGGAGATCGAGCTATGCGATGGGACAGTGAAGCCGATCGCCGGGAGCGAGATCGGAATGTCCACCTTACACGCGACGATCCGTTGGATCGGGAACGCGCTCCTCCACCGCAAGATCGCGGAGTAATCAGCGGAGCGCTTGATCGAGCGCTTGGAGGAATCGTGAGCGATCTTTTGGCGTGAACGAAGGCGGGCCGCGCATGTTTTCGCCGCGTTCGCGAAGCTCAGCCATCAACGCGCGCGTGGCCACGACATCACCGATGTTCTCCGCATCAAAAGGCCGGCCGACGGGAGAGACGACCTTCGCGCCGAGCTCGAGACAACGAGCCGCAAGTAGGATGTCGGCGGTGATCACCACGTCGTTCTTGGCGACATGTTCGACGATCCAGTCATCCGCCGCATCGATCGCCTCGCCGACGATCACCAGCTCGATGCCGGTCTCCTCGGGCACCCGCATGCGAGCATTGGCCACGACAGCCACGGCGATCGAGAGGCGCCGCGCGACGCGATAGACCTCCTCTTTGACGGGGCAAGCATCAGCATCGACGTAAATCCGCGCAGGCAACGCCGCAGGGTGACGTCGAAGCGACGCGAAGTACAGCAATTCGGTGCAAACGTCCGGTTATTCGGACACCTCCGGTTATCCGGACGAATTCGGCGCGTGCGGTGAAGAAACGCGAATGGCACGAAGCGTGATCAGCGACGATGCGTGCATAGATACAGTGCGATCGCTCTTCTCCTCACCGCGTGTGGATCCACCGGTGCTCTCGACACGACCGAAGATCACGCGACCTCACCACCCTCACGACTGCGAACGGCGACGAACGCGGTCCGCGACTTTTCGATCGCCGAGAAACACGCGCACGAAACACAGCTGCGGCTCAACGAACATCGCAGTCTCGGTGAAGGCATTCATGTAGCGAAAGCGGCCAACGCGAATGCGGAGAACGTGGCGAACGACGCGCTGGTCCAAGCGTGGACACATTATCCAGCGCTGACCTCGAGCACGCTGCTCATCGAGGAACCGCTGCAGCTCGCGATCCTCGACTTGCAAAGCGAGCTCCGCCGTCGATTGGGTCCGAACAATCACACGGCCGTCGAAGGATTGATCGATGATCCCGGCTGCGCGGGCGACGTGGTGCAGGCGCGTCTGTTGGTCCGCTTCGCGGATGTGGCAATGACGATTCCTACGCATGAGCTCGGAACGTCGTCGCATCCGGCGGCCGAGATTTTGAATCTGATGGCGCATCAGGTGGCGTGTCTCGGCGCGCGCCAGCTTTGGGAGCTCGAGTCTGCGATGGCACGAGGCTTCGCGAGCGTCGCTTCGCGCCTGCGGCAGCGCGGCTTCGACGATCTGATCCCGGCCTTCGCAAGATTGGTGGCACCGATTCAGCTGTTGATCCTCGATGTCCGCAAAGCGCGCGGCTCGCTCTCCGAATCGCAGCAATGGTTCGCGACACATCAAACCGGGCTGCTCGAAGCGGTCGAACGCGCGGGGTGGCCTTCGGGACAGGTGCTTGTTTGGGATAGACGTATCGGCGTTCTCGTTGCGCACGACGCGGATCTGCGAACCCTACTCGAGTCGCTGAGCGATCCACGAGCGATCGGGACGGGCCGCTGCGGTTTCAGCGCGATGATCTCCCGCGGTGCAGTGCACTTTGCTGCGTCGAATGCGGGGTCGGCTGGAAAACGTTATGCATGCCCAACCTCGAGTTGCAGCGCAGCTACGGCTGAGCCGATTCGCGTTGAGCAACAGCGAGAAATTGAATCGCTTTGGGGGTCGCTGACCAACGCGGATCTCGGCGAAATGCAGTCGATCTGTCGCGGCGCCGGCTATGACGCGCTCGGCACACTCCAAGATCTGACCAGCTGCCTCGATCAAGAATTCGCGAGCCTCTTTAGCAATCAGAACAATCCCTTCGACACTTTCAACGAATGCATCATCGACGGCATGAGCCTGTCCGAAGTACCAGGCGTCAGCGAGAACGGTTGGCTCACCGGCGTGCCGAACGGCATCGGTTGCGAGCTGTCGGACAATGCTGGACCGACGGAGACCGCCTCGGCAGCGACACCTGCGAGCCACGAGCAACAAGCGATCAAGATTCCCCTTCCAAGCGGCCAAACGTCGTTCGTCTACGTCTCGTCGGACGGAAGTACGTACGCGGCGATCTCCGGGAACTACTCCGAAATCAAAATCGGCGGAAAGAAAGTCTACATTGCGCAGCCCTGCGAGGACTGCTCTCCACGCGATGAGATCCTCAACACCATCTATTATCTCAGCCAACAGGTCGCGCTCTATGAGGGAGCCGAGGACCAATGGATCGTCGAGGATATGCTCGCGATCGTCGCCGCAGACAACAGTGGATATGCGGTCACGAGCGACTACGATTTCAATGTTAAGCCCCTCCGGGGAAGCTACGACTGTGCAGATCCAACGGCGTGCAACAATGACTGCACGGCGATGGGCCAGATGATCGCCGCGACCGAAGCCTGCACCAGCGACCTGTTGAGCGCTTTCGCCGCTGCAACAGGACGAAACACAAAAGAGCTCCGGCCTCGGCGCGATATCGTCAGCTACCCGCGACCCGATGACTTCGCGTCAAACGGCGGCGACAATCTCGGCACATGTTTTTCTTCTCCAGGAGAGCGTTCCGCGCCGGCGTGCGGCCTCGTCCTGTGCACGAACGGCAGCATCGCGCAGTCGGTGGGCGAGGAATGCGGGTGCGATACACCGACCAGCTATCGCGAAGCGGCGAACAATCTCTGCGCACAGGTGCGATGCACGGACGGCACGCAGCCTCATTCGATCACGTGCGAATGCCGCGACGCAGGTGCGATCCTTGGCACGGTACCCGGAAGGCCGCCTCATCCAGAAACGACGCTGGAGTGGTGTCTCCTCGATTCAAGCGATGGGCACTTCGCATATGATCACGGCGCAGATCCGCAGACCTGAACGAGTCGTTCGGTCGATCGCAATAAGGGGGACAAATGTTGGCGTTGGTGTTGTTGGCGTTCGCAGCAAATAATGTTCAGGGCATGATCGATCGTGCTGAGCCCGGTGCCCTCATCGAGCTCCCGGCCGGCGAGATCAGAGAGCACCTGCACATCACGAAGCCCCTGACATTGCGAGGAGCCGGCGTAGGCAAAACTCTTCTTCGCGGCAAAGTGAAAGAGAGCGTGGTGACGATCTCGTCCGGCACGGGCGTTGTGAGGCTCGAAAGTCTATCGATCACCGGTGGCGAAAACTCAGCAGGAGGCGGCGTCCTTCATAGTGGCCGGGGCGAGCTGATCATCGAAGACGTCGAGGTCTACGAAAACTCGGCAATGCTCGGCGGAGGCATCTTCTCGCGTTTTCGCGCAGGGCCGATCACCTTGCGCCGCCTCTCGGTCCATCACAACCGTGCAGATTCCGGCGGAGGCATCGGAATCGCATCAGACAAGGGGACGATCGAAGCGTGCACCGTCGAAGACAACGTCTCGGTTGGAGCCTTTGCGGCGGTATCGAAAGAGCTCTCGATAAAAGACGTCCGCTTCTCAAAGAATACCAACGAAGACGGCGCGACTTCGCACGCGCATATCTGGTGCGCCGCGCCGGGATGCAGCGTGGCGTTCGACCGACTGACCTTCGACGGTCCACCTGAGGGAGCAGTGATCCTCGGGGAGCGCGGAGAAAAGATCCCCAAGGTCATCGCTAAAAACATGACCTGGCCACTAGGCCAGTAACGACCACGCAGTGAGCGCCACGAGAAATCTGCAGAGCGCAACGGACAAGGCGCTCCGCAGCGGAGAACACTATGCTCGCGTTGATCCTATTGTCGCTCGCCTCACCGAATCTCCAACAGATGATCGATCGCGCCGAGAGCGGCGCAACGATCGACGTTCCCGCGGGTGAACATTTCGTTCAGCTCGTGATCTCGAGGCCGCTCACCTTGCGCGGTGCTGGAGCGGCCAAGACGATCCTTCGCGCAGATCGACCCGGGAGCATCATCTCGGTGACCGCGAGCTCGGGCACCGTTCGGATCGAAAAGTTGGCGGTCAAGGGAGCGAACACGAGCAACGGTGGCGCGATTGATCACCGCGCCGCCGCGGAGTTGATCCTCGAAGACATCGATCTCTTCGAGAACGAATCAACGGATGGTGCGGGCCTCTTCATCGCTTCCTCCGCGCCGCTCGTCGTCTTGCGACGCGTCTTCAGCCATCACAACCAAGCCCAGCTCGGCGCAGGCGCGGTTCTGAAGGCGAAACGGGTCATCGTAGAAAACTGCACCGTCGCTCACAATCGAGGGAAGAACACACCGGGTTTGGTGGCAATCGCCGACGAGCTGGAGCTCAAAGAGGTCGCGTTCTCGGCCAACATCACCCACGACGGCCGCAGCCAGCACACTCAACTGATCTGCAGGCAGTCCGGATGCTCGGTGCTCTTGGATCGCGTCACCTTCGATGGCGCAATCCTGCTCGGCGACCGCGGCGAAAAGATCCCCCGGGTGACCGCCAAAAACACGACCTGGCCACTTGGCCAGTAAGCTCACCGGCGCTTCTTCTTTTTCGCCTTCTTCTTCTTTTTCGCCGCCGCCTTCTTCTCTTTGGGAACGCACCCATTTCGCGACACTATGGACGAAGGAGCGGGACGATGTCCGGATGCGCCACGCTCGCGAGGTGCGGGCGTAGATGCTCGAACGGCAACGCGCTCTGCGCGGGACGCTCCGCAAAGATCGTCACCCGATCGATTACCTGCACGAACGCGCGATCGCCGAGCGCGAGCGCGACTGCCAGCCGCGCCGCTTTCCCAACCTCGTCGCGCGGCGCACGCGCGCCTTCCGTCCACACCTGGACTTCAAAGAGGCGCCGATCCTCGAACGCCATGAGCCTGTAGATCCACGGCCGCACATCGAAGCGAAAGTCGCGGAGATTGAAGAAGGTGAGCTCCTTCTTCGGCGGCCTCGCCGCGCTGACGCGCCAACGTTTCAGCTCCGGCGCCGCCGCGACGAACTGTTCCGCCTCTTCCAGCTCGGCACGCGTTCGCGGACATAGCGCAAATTCGTCGTCACCGCCCGCTTCCCAGTTGAGCTCCGTCGCCTTGCGGATCCTCGGGTGGATTTGAGCCGCAAAGTCGTCGCCGTCATCCTGGAGAAGCTCCGCGAGATCGTCTTCGTTGTCGACGAACCAAGCCCAAAACGCGCGGAGCGCTTTTACGTTCGCAGCGGTCAACGCATCCTCAAGTTACAGCGGATTTTGCTTCTTGGGAGCGATTTCGTTGCGCTTGTTGTCAAGGTTCGGAAGACCGCCGGCATCGTCGATCGCGTCCTGCTCGGCCTCCCGACGCTCGTTCCTATGTCGTAGGTCGTATTGGCCGTTCACGTCCGTCAGCTTTCGCTCGCGCCCATCCGTCGCGGTTTCCGCACGAGTCTCCATGTCATCGGCGGTTCCTACATAAGGCTTCCCGGAGGGTGTTCGCTCGGGCGGAACTTTATAGACGCTCCCTGAGCCGAGATCCTGATCCTTCTTGATATCCTTAGTCGCATCACGCCGCGCGCGCTCGATCAGATGCGGAGGATCCGGATCCGGATCGAAATCGTCCGTGAACATGCTGCGGATGCGCGCGAGCTGTCGATCCTTGTTGCCCCTTGAAAGTGAGAGCCCTTGCGCGAAGTCGGCGATCGGATTCGGCCCAAGGAAGAAGTCGACCCCGCTCGCCGCTCCCGCCAGGCACTCGTATCCATTTCCTTGAAGGCAAAGCTCCGCCGAAGACACAGCAGAGACGAAATCGATCGCGGATTCAGCGGCGGCGCCGACAGCGGCGAGCACCAGCAGCGGGGCGACGGTGCCGCTGCGATCGGTTCGCGAGACGGGGTTGTTAGCAGCGTACGCGTAAAGGTTGAGCTGCCGTCCGTCTCCAACGTCAATCTCGGGCTTGAGAAGAAGGAGCGGGTCCGGCGACAGCCACCGGCGCAACGTCGGGTCGTAAACACGACGGCCAAAGTGCAAATAACCGTCGCTTGGATCGTACTCCTCCCCGCCGAATCCATAACGCGGAAATGGTGAGCCCGCGATCGGCACACGATTTCCCCACGCATCGAAGTCCGCCTCCCGCGTGACCGCGGTCCCCGGCGCTTGCATCTGCGTTCGCGCAAGCACGCTGCCGCGCATATCGTGAAGGACATAACCGGAATCCCCCGCGAGCCGAGCGCCGGAGCTCAAGTCGCGGGACTCTTCATAGACGACCGTCGAATTGATCGAAGGACGGCGGACGAATATGCCCTCATCCACGCGAATTTCGCCGGCGCCGGGGATTTTTAAGGTCCTTGCGACCGCGCCGGTCAAATTGTCTCGGCTTTGTCGCATCACGCGACTTCCGTCCGGACCGCAGACGTGCGTCGTCGTACGGTCCATCAGAACCTGGTTCGCAGCGTTCCTTCGCTTGCTATCCACCCGGATCAGACAACCGCTTCCGTCGTAAACGAGATCGCGAGTTTCGATCTGATTGTTGGCGACGGTCCTGCGTGCTTCCGTATCGAGCCATCCGTCCGCGTCGTACATGAGGTCGCGCTCGAGCGTCGCCGAGTCGAGGACCGTGGGCGCTTGGACATGGACGGGATCGAGGTAGGAATAAGTGTCTCCAGTGCTGGTGAGAATTCTGCCCCCGGCCGAATAGGTCATGTTCGCAGACCGCGCGCCGTTCGCGTCGGTGATCTGCGTCCATGAGAGTCGATCGAGCACGTCGAATTGGTGCGCCTTGTCGACCGCCACCACCTGCGACGTGCCTCGCCAGCGCTGCTCCCTTCCGATGTTGCCGTTGTTGTCGACCTGACTATAGGCAACCCGCGCCACTCGCGAGGCGCCGGAGGAATATTCGATAGAGCTCAGATGCCTGCGATTTGAGTCGTAGCTCCAAACAGTATCGAGACCATTTCCCAACCGCGCCTGTCGGATCTGATTGTCGACCTCATACTGCACGTTCTGCGCAACGCGAACCGCTGGGCTGACGCCGAGACTATCCAGAATGATCGGACGTCCGAAATCATCGTAAACATAGGACAAGGTCCCGAGGTTGATCGTGCCCAGCACACCGTCGCCGGTGACCTGCGACGTCAACATCTGACTCTGATTTCCGTACGTCGTTACGACCTGATACTCATCTGGATAGTTCGGAAGCCCGACGAGAAGGGAGGGATCGACGGTAACAGAGACTTTTCCGGTCCGGCCATAGTCGTCGTAGCCGAACTCATAAATGCCGCTGGCATCGACGAGACGAGAAAGTCGACCGCGGGAGTCGTTCGTCCGATCAAAACTCTGATATGAGGCGACCGTCGAGCTGCCGTGAACACCCGTCGTCGCGACGGACCGGCCGAGCTCGTCGCGTGTGATCGACAACGTCCGACTCGCCGGCGAAGTGACTCGAACGACCCGATCGTTTCGATCTGTGCAGATCACGAAGGGCGTCACGGCGGTTGCGGTCGGGTGCGGCAGATTCAGCCGATACACCCGCCCCGCCGAGTCGCGCTCGATCCGACGGAGCGCGCCATCGGCGTCCGTCACGGCGATCAAGTTGCCCAGGCCGTCTCGGCCGTACGTCTGTTGCGCGACTACCGGAGTCTGATGAGTCGCCCCACTGTGGAAACGCACGCTGGACAGTGCACCTTGCCAGTCGAACAGGCGCGAGACAGCATAGTTGCGTGGGGGCACCTACGTGCTCATCCCCGGCGCGTGCGTCCAGGTTCGGCGAATCGAGCCCGGCTTTAGCTCATCGACAAGACGATCAAATCCGTCGAAACGCATCGCCGCGAACGCGGTCGCGCCCGGCGCGAGGTCGTTCATATTGAGCGCGGTGCTCGACAAATAATCCTCGACGACGCGGCCGAACGCGTCCCGACGCACCAAGGAGCGGCGGAAGAAGCTCCCCGCGGCGCCTTCGATGCTCGCGAGCTCCCGGGCGGCACCGTCGAAGTGGGTTCGGCGGGTGAAGAATTGGGTCGGGTTCTGAAAAACGACCTCTGTTCGATAGGGAGTGACTTGGTCGAAATAGGTGCTCTGCGAAAGTATCGCCCCATTCGGGCCGGTTTTCTGAGTCGGGCGCCCGAAACTATCGAAGCTCGTATTCCAGCTTTGCCCTGATGGATCTGTCAGTCGAGTTTGTTGTCCGCTCCGAACATCATGAACAAAGTGCTCGGTGAGTGTGACTGTCCCGGTGCTCAGGCCATCGAGATAGGAGCTCACGGGAACCGATTTCGTGCTCGGGTACAGATCGTTGGTGTCGAAAAGAACGGTAATTACACGCGGGCCACGGGTCATCCGCCAGATCTGGCCCGAGGGACGATACTCGAATTGAGTCGCGTCGTCGGCCGGCAGCGGCGCACAGATCGCCGGCGTGATATTGACGCGCGTTTCCGTCCGAAGCTGGGCTCCTACGAAGCTCCACGCGGTTTCGGTCAGCCGCGCATTATTGTTGACGGTGCCGTGAACGTCGCGCGTGGCACCGTAGATCGTTTGTCGATTCGCGCGTCCGACGATCCACCGTGCCGTGTCGTTGGCATATGTGAGCACCGTTCTCCGCGTCGTGTTTGGAACGAATATTCCGTTGTTCGATTGGCCCTCGACCGTCTGCAGCGGAAATCCGTGCGCCCCGAAGAGCGTTGTCTCCAGGCGTCCCGTCAAACATGTCGCGCCTGAACATTCTTCGACCTCGGAGTATCGCTGTCGGACGCGGGCCGCAGCGCCGAGAGGATCAACGCGATAAGCGGTTCGAGTGCGGCGAATCCACGTACCACTTTCTTCTTCGACGAGCACGGGCAAGCCATGAAGCGGGTGCTCATTGTTCACCCCAGGGACCAAAGCCTGAACGTCAAAACGTTTCGTGACCCGGACCGACTCACGGTCGACGCCCGCAAATCGATTTTGATAAACGGCGGTTATTTCCTCGAATCCGAGCGGCTCGCGGCTGATGTTCATCGTCCGTTGCTCGCGGTAGTTGAGCGTCAGAGTCTGAATGGGAAACTGAGCTGCGGGTCCGTCGGCCGAGTTGATACGGTCCACGAGGATCGATGGGGCGAGCAGCGCCGAAATCACGCGGCCTGTTTGGATGCCTTGAGGCGACCATAGGTATTGAATCTCGGACCAGCTGCCGGTGCTTTCTTCGATGCGCGTGAGATGGTCGCCATGCACGCCCAAATTTCGGCGCCAGGTTGCGGGCTGGCAGGTCGTTTGATAATTGGGCGGCTGAGCGGTCGTGCACAGCCCCATCGCCATGATGTCGACCAACCCATCGCCATCGACATCGGTTAGGCGATTCACATCCGACCAGTCGCCGATCCACATCTCGGGAATCGGAGGAATCGAGGCGCCCGCCGCGCGTTTGACGCGCCCGAAAGCAAAGGTCGAAGGGAAAAGATTTGAAACGAGATAGTTCGGTGCGAAGGAAGCGCTCGGCTCCGCAAATCCGCTTCCGGTATTGAGGAACACCCGGTGCCGATGGACCCCACTCTGCGCCTCGATATATGCAAAGACGACGTCGATCCGGCCGTCCGAGTTGATGTCCGCAAAGCTGGAAACACCGACCGGAAGATTCGTCAGCGACGCCGGCTCGGGATCGATGGAGGGGTGATCGTTCGATCCCGGACAAAACGGATTTCGATTGCGAAGCAACGCGAAGGGGTGATCGGGCGAGTTGATCGGTGTCGTCCAAGTCTCCGCGGGAGCTATCCGGTCGAGCGGCGCCTCCCATACGTCGAAGCGGTCGCCCAGGTTTAAATATACGCGGTGCCCCTCTCGGCACTGACGCCGTCCCCCGCTCGACGCCGGCGGCTCCGCGACCACGAGGTCCGCGAGTCGGTCGCCGTTGATGTCGAGGAGCATAGCGTTAAAATCGACGCCGCCCGGATACTTCTCATGCGGAATGCAGCTCGAAATCGCACCTGCACAATCTTCGAAAGTTCCCGCGGCCCGGGGATGGAGTAGGACGTCGAATAGGCATTGGAATTCCGCGACGCACCCGTCGTCGTCTCCGCCGGCGAGCGCTTCAATCAATGATGCGTTGAACGCGGAAAAGGGCTCCTCGCCCGGCAAGTAGGGTCCGGCATAGTCGGTTACAAAGTGCTCACCGCGCTGGAGATAGGCGCGCGGCGTGAACGTCGTCAGCGGTGTGCTCGCGGGTCCGCCTGCCGGCGACGGATAAAACTTATACTTCGTCAGGACAACGTCATCACGACCGTCACCATTCAGATCGGCCTGGGGGGTCTCGAAAGCCGTGAGCGAATAGATCTCGGCCTTGTTCGAAGCCGAAAATGAGACCTGAAAATGCTCCAGCACGTACTCCGGCCAGTTACGCAAGGTGACCGCGCGGGGACCGATCGTTCCTCCGGGAACCGCTTGATTGAACGCGATCCAGGCACCGGGACTGCTGGGATCATCGCCAAGGATACTATCCTCCGCCTGCTCCGGAGGCTGCTCGATCGGGCGCATCTGGCAAGTGGAGTCGAGGCACATCGGCATGCAGCCGCAAAACGGCCTGACGATGCTCTCGGGATCACTGGGGTCGTAGCCGTACCCGTCGCGGCCGGGAAAAAAGTCCGGCGGAATTTGATATCCGGCCCCACCCCATCCCGTGTCATCAAAAGGCTGGCCCCAGCCCGAGTCCCAAAAGATGTCCTCACCCGGAATGGGCTCCTGCGGCATGCTGCTAAAATCTGGTGGATCGATCAAGCCGCAGACCTTGGTGTAGTCTGGGTTCGGACACATGGCCTCGCAGACGGTGTCCACTTCGCAAACATATTCGGCCGGGAGCCCGCCTCCGGCCGAGCGCCCGACGCCGACGCCTCGCGGATTGCTCATGTCGCCGCCGAGCGTCCCGGCGCGCACGTAGCCGCGGACCTCTTTCGATCTGAACCCCAGCGCATCGATGTCGCCGTCCCGGTCGAGATCGCTCAGGTTGCTAATCTCCCGGTCGGAAGGAAGGTCGTGGAGGTCTGCGGAGCTCCAAGGCATAAGCGCACCCTGGGATGCTCGTTCATGGGACGAGTCTGTGCGGATCAGGCTTCCTTGTCCCGCGAGGCCCGCAGGGTGATAAACGACGTCGAGGTCTCCGTCGGCGTCGAAGTCTAGCCACTTGAACCCGGATCGACTTCCTTTCGGCGAGCGTGCATTTCTCTTCGCCTCGGTCGGAATCGCCGTCGGATCGAACCCGCCCTTGAAACGGGAGTCGTTGTAAATACCAGTCGGCAACGCGGTCGACGGCCCAAAGTGTGGACCCGCGGCGAGGCCGTTGTTGTTGGAATAGGAAAACGTCGTCGTGCGATTCGATTCACCGGGTGCGGACCGAACGACACTCGTCAAAAGATCGCGCCCCGAGTCACGACTTGCGATGTAGTTGAGTTGATATCGCCAAAATTCAGGGCCGCCGTAGGCGAGGCCCACAATGATATTTCGGACCCGCGAACGCAGCTCCGTCCGGCCGTGGAGCATATCGATCTCTTTTTGCGCCACAGGATCTACCTCGGTCCTCGCCTCGAAGAGATGAGGCAGTCCGGCGCTCGGATTCGCGCCCCACAAAACGCGGGCGAGGATCGGCTTCGCATTCAACGTCGCGGCACCCGGTTGAGCATGATATTCGAAGTCCTGCGTATTTCCGTGCGGGTCTTGGATGCGCACCAAGAGCCAAGCGTAGGTTCCGAGCGAGGTCACAATTCTCGCCGAAGGAAGTCCGGTGAGCGCCCCATAAAAGTGTTTCGAGCCATCGGGCCAATGCGCAATCCAACGATCTTCGGCGGCGAGGCCCTCATATCGAGCTCCATCGACCTCGCGCTCTGGAACAAATAATTGAGCGCCGGCTGCAGGGGTGGGCCCCCGCTCTGCCGCAGGAACCGTAGCCGCGTTGACCAGCGCGCCGGAGGGACTCTCGAAGCGATCACCGATGTAGCCCGCCCCTTGCGTCAGGCGGACTCCATCGCGCAAATCTCGCGTGATCGCGGGCAGCGAAAAGCTCCATCCCGCACCGACGGAGCTGCCCTTCCGCGCGTTCGTGCTCGAATAGTCCAGCGACAAGGACGGCGTGAAATGGAGCCGTCCCGGCGGCAATTGAATCGAAAACTGCCGAGTCAAAGAACCGTCCGGACCGACCGGCAGCGGCCGACTCGTACTCTCTTTTCGGTTCGAGCCTGCCCCCGTACCGCCGGTCGGCGCCGTTGCGATATCAGCAAAGGTAAACTCTTCGACATCGTCAGCAGCGAACGCGGCACTGTGAAATACGGGCCCAAAAGCGATGAAGATACTCAACCAAGCCGCGAGGGCTCGTCGCAAGATACTCAATTTGTACTCCTTGTTATGTTATTGAACGACTATGTTCTCAATGAAGGTCCATCGCTCATTTCGATGGGCGATCGGCCGACCGAATCCTGGTTGCCATCCCGGATGTCGAGCGCATGTCGTCTCGAGCTGCACCTGCGCGGGGAGACGAATTCGCTCGGCAAGCTCGGCTCCGACGCGCGGCAGGGGAAGAGTATTCTCCGCGGTATAGTCGGTGATGATCGCGAGAATATTTTTCGACGAATCGATGATCTGGATCTGACAGATTGTCCAATTGGCGCGGTCGCGCGTTCCGATGAAATGGAGACGGTGGTCGCGAATTCGGGCGGCACGACTCGACTGCCACTCCGAATTGAATTGAATATCTAAATTGTCATCGGAAGCTGCGTATTGGATGCGCTCTCGAACCGACCGAGCACCGTCCATGAAGACGGCGAGCGCCCCGAACCTTGCGCCCTGGAAATCGTCGATGAACCGCGGAATCGACAGGACACCGAGCTCGAGGACGTGATCATAAACCGGGGGAATTTCGACGAACCCGATCTGCGGAGCGTCGACGAAACCATAGATCCAGTAGCCGCTCGTGAAGCCGTGATCGCTGAAAGAGACGCGCGCCTCGCGCGTGAGCGGAACGGTGAGTGAGATCGTGCGCTCTACGTTATCACCCGGGGAGAGCGACAGCGGAATCCATCCCAGCCAAGTCGGCGGTCCCGTCTCATCGAAATCGGGCTCTCGCCGATCGATATTGGGCCCCGCAGCGACGGAGATTCCGGCGTGCTCGCCTAAGCGCAAGATCAGCTCGAATTCGAGGTGGTTTCCTCCGAACGCCCCGTCCTCGCGATACTGAATCATATTCTTCGGCCAGTCCCCGCTCGCGTCTGCCTCCGCTCCCACTGTCCAGATGTTCGATCTGATCGTTGATACCACGCCTGTTCGACCCGGCGCCGAACCCGGAGTGTTGACGACCTCGAAGTTGGGAACGGTCCCGCGAACCACGCCGGTTGCAACCGGCTTAAGGACGGTTCCAGCTTCGTGCAGGTGCACAATCTGTAGCGCAAGCGGGTCACCGAGGCGCATCGCCGGTACGTAGCCATGCGCTTGTGCTTCAATCGCCAACTGCTCGGTAAGGAAGCGCTCTGCTTCAAGGCGCGCGCACCCCTCGAGGTCCGTACTAAGAAGGACCTCCTCCTCGCCGTTCGTGACACGCAACGTAGCTCCGGCGACCGACGCGCCGGCACCATCTTGAACCAAGATGATCAGCTCCGATTCGAGCGCTCGATCTCCAAACTCTCCGCTTGAGCACGCCTCGGACAAGCCTCCGTCCGCGACTTGGCCGGCGTCGAGCCCGGGGGGAGCCGGCTCGTCCAGGTGAGAGGTCTCGCTGAGCTCGCAGGCGGAGAGCAACGAGCCGCATAAGAAAGCGCGAATCGCTACGTTCGGGCTCATCGATAGCTCTTCTAATGACATGCAGGACCCACTGCCAGTCCTCTTTTTTGTGCCAACTTCGTTTCAACGATTTCGATCGAAAAATCGTACAGACGACCAACCGTAGCGATTGATCGTTCCTCCAGCCGAGCGCGGTGATTGAATAACCGCTCCTCCCAGATCATCACCTCGGTGCGATTGATCCGCTTCGCACCTTCCGCGCGCAAAGCTGCGGAGTGATCGGCCGGACAGGTCAGCCTTGGTCGATCGGCCCTTCGACCGTATGCACCAAGACCTCGTCCGGCTTGAGCACGTGTCTTCGCGGTCCGCTCCGCGCAGAAACCGGCGGCACCATCTCCGGCGAAGCTCGACCATGAATCATGATCGCCTCACACCAGCTCGCTCCACGGTCGACCGCCACAAAAGATGTCCAGGTGCCTCGATGAACGTCACCCGACGGCCAAAAAAGATGCGCAAACACCATCTTCGGCGGCCGTCCACACTGAACAAAAATGCGATGACCCCTCGCCGAGCGCAGATCGACCTTCGAAATTTATGCCCCCAGGCACAATTTCGGCCGACCTCGACCGCGAAAATCGAGCCCTGACCGCGTCTTCACCCCCAGGTCGAGTCCGAAAAAGATGCCCTGAGCGCATTTTTGCCACGTCGACACTGAACAATTCGAGGCTAGACCGCCTCTTGAACGCGATCGCGGACGATCAAAGACTCGTCGATCGCATCTTCGACGCGAGTCGAGCCCGAGTCGTCGAGGGCGTCCGGACGCCAGCCGGACGTTTCCGGAAATCCGGACGAGTCCGGACGCCGCCGACGACCGCGCAGCTTCGGAAATTCTAAGTCCTCTCGATAGTTGATGTCCGCAAGAACATCTGGTCCGCGGCCTGCAGATAGGATCAGACATGGAAGCAACGCTCGAAAACCTCTTCAACCTCTATGTTCTCTCGACGGGCCGGCGGACCTTCGCGCTTCAGCAGATGAAGCCTGTCGCGGCTGATCTCGGGCAGAAAGCGCTCGTCACGATGATCAACCAGGCGCTGGACCACGAAACCAAGACGCTGAAACTCGAAGCAAGGTGGGAAGCATCCGGCTTCGTCGCCGATCCGCAGCGCGTTCGAAAGGTGGACGCGAAAGTCGACCGCACCCTGAGCGCGATCCGCGACACGGCGCAGGCCCAGGCGAACGCCGCGGAGACCGGCGACCCGCTGCAAGCGACTGCGCAGGAGCTCATCGGGCAGCTCTTTCCCGCGGGAGTACAGGCCGTCTCTTCGATGCCGTACGTCGAAGAGCTCGCGGCCGTCGACACGATGCTCAAACAAATGAAGGGCGCGCTCGCGCGCCACGTCGCCGACCTGGGCTTGGAGCGACTCATGAACCGCCTCGCGGAGCTCGCGAAAGAGTATCGCGAGGCGCAGGAAGAGAAGCGCGGCTCGGAGGTCAGCTTTGGCGACGTGCGTTCGGCGCGCGCGATCGGTCACCGGAAGCTCCTGCAGATCGTCGCAGTCATCCTGGGCACGCACTACGACGACAGCGCGGAGGACGTGCGGCTCAGAACTGCGCTGTTGACGCCGATGCTCGAACAGCAGGAAGCAGTGCGGCAGTATTTGAAGCTGCGTAAGCCAATCGAGGATATCGATCCGACGACCGGTGAAGCGAAGCCTGCCTCCATGCCCACGTCGCCAGCAGCGATCGTCGACGACAATTAGCGGTCAAGATTGGCGAACACGACCACCCCGACAAGACGCCCTCGGTCACCGCTAAAAACATGACCTGGCCACTTGGCCAGTAATCTCACCGCTTCTTCTTCTTTTTCGCCTTCTTGCTCTTCTTCGAGGCTTTGGGCTTCGCCTTCGCCACTTTCCCCTTGGTGAGCGACGCGAGCGACTTGTCGCAGCCCGCGACGACCGCCTCCACCGTGCTCACGCGACCCTCGAGCTCGATCTTCATCTTCGCCAGCTCCGGCGTCGTCGCGATCAACGAGCGCCCGTCGACCACACACAGCTGAAACTGATCGATCGCCTTCGACTTGATCCCCGCTGCATCCTCCGCGTCCGCAGCGCGCATCTCCTCGAGCAAATCCAGCCCAGCTTCTCTCGCGGCTGCTGGACCTGATCGAAAGGACAGGATCCCGCGCGCCGCCTCAACCTCGCCTCGCGAAGCGGCGACCACCTTCTTGAGGCCCGCCGCGTATTCGCCCAACCCATCATCGCGCAGGGCGACTTCCTCGCCGCGCTCCAACTGCGCCTCCAGATCCGAAGCCGCATCCTTGGTTTCGCTCACCGCCGAATCGGAGACGCTCGGCTTCTTCAACCCCGCGACCGCTTCTGAAAGCCGCTTCTCCGCAGCCTCCAACATCTGCCGGTGCGCCATCACCGCGCGCTCCAGCTCGCGTTTCGCCACGTCTTCCTTCACGCGAACCAGCCGCGTTTCGGACTCCGCGAGCCGCGACTTGAGCAAAGAGTGTTCGGGGTACTTCGTAATGTTCGGGTCCGCGAGCTTCTCTTTCGCCGTCCTGAGCAGAGACACCGTCGCGTCGGCATCGAGCGCATCCATCCGTTTGTCGGCCTCGTCGAGCGCGTTTTCCGCGGCGCGCGCCGAGGCCTCCGCCGTATCCATTTGACTGCGAAGAGAGCTCTCCGTCGTGCCGCACCCGGAGACACCAATCAGGGCGAGCACCAGCACGACCGCTTTCACGCATTCTGGGTTTTGACATCAAACTCTCTTGGATGCCACGTCTTGGCTGACCGCACAGGTCTCGTCGATGAAAGTCATCCGCCACCTGATCCCGAACGATGCCGGCTGGCACCTCTCGCTGACGCAGACCTTCGATCCGCAGAAGGTCAGAAAAGAGAAGCCGCCGATCTTGATCGTCCCGGGATACGGGATGAATTCGTTCATCTTCAGCTACCACCCGAACGGCGTCTCGCTCGAAGGTCACCTGCTCGAGCAAGGTTACGAGGTCTGGCGCGCCGACCTCCGCGAACAAGGCGGCTCCGTCAAAATCGGCCGCTCCCCGGATTACGGTCTCGAAGACCTGGCGATGGTCGACCTCACTGCGATCCTCAACGCGACCGTGGAGCGCACCAAGAGCACCCACGAAAAAGTCGATGTCATCGGCGCCTCGCTCGGCGGCAGCCTGATGTTCGCGCACGCGGTGCTCAACCCGGCGCACCACATCGGCGCGATGATCGCTATGGGCTCACCTGTCCGTTGGATCAGGGTGCATCCGTTGGTGCGCGTGGCTTTCGTGTCACCGATGCTCGCCGGTTTGGTCCGCGTACGTGGGACGCGTCGCTTCGCCGAAGCTGTGATGCCGCTCTTGGTGAAACATTCACCGTGGCTGCTCTCGATCTACATGAACCCTGATCTCACCGACACCACGGCGATCGCCGAGATGGTTCACACCGTCGAAGATCCGAACCGCCACATCAACAAAGAGCTCGCGCGCTGGATCAAACGCCGCGATCTGGTGATCGGCGGCGTGAACATCGCGGAGAAGCTGCGGACCATCAAGAACCCGTTTCTCTGCGTGTTGGCGCACGGTGACGGCGTCGTTCCGCGCGAGACTGCAGCATTTTCGTTTCACCAGATCGGTTCCAAAGATAAAGAGCTCTTGATCATCGGCGATGAGCTGATGCGACACGCGCACGCTGATCTCTTTGTCAGCACTCAGGCAGCCGAACGAATCTTCCGTCCGATCTCGACTTGGCTGGCGCGTTGCTCTCATCATGCGGCATGACCCGCGCCCGCCTGCTGTCGATCGCGCTCTTCCTCGCCGCCTGTTCCGACGAAACTCCCCAAACCGAACCCGACGCCGCGATCCCGCACAGCGACGCAGCGACACCAGCCGACGCCAACACAACGGACGGCGGTACTGATCCAACGGACAGTGGTGTCGCCGGAGAAGACGCCGGCACCAGCACCACCGCGGACACACCGATCACGGAACGTTTCCGCACCATCGCCGAAACCTTCGATCGCCAGCGATCCCAGGCGGGCGCACCCGGCGCAGCGCTCTTGATCCTCGAAAACGGAGAGATCACTTTCGCGCGCGGCTTCGGCTCGAAGTCGCCCGATCGCGATGACCCCGTTCGTTCCACCACGCTGTTCCGCATGGGCAGCGTGAACAAGATGTTGACCGCCACTGCGCTGCTCCAGCTCGTCGACGCGGGCGAGGTCGATCTCGAAGAACCGATCACCGTCGCCCTCCCCGACTTCAGCTTCGCGCTCGACGCCACCTGGGCCCCGAACATCTTGGTGCGCCACCTCTTGACCCACGCGAGCGGCATCGTCGACTACACCCCGATCGACGTTCCCGCGGAGCTCCAAACAGACGAAGCGCTCTCCGACTTTTTGACCGGAGATTTCGGCGCGCAGGCCTATCTGATGTCGCCGCCGGGCCGCATGTACAACTACGCGAACCCCAACTTCTACCTCGCGGGCCTGATCGTCGAACGCAAGACCGGGCTCCTCTACCGCGAAGCGATGCGCCAAAGAGTGTTCGCCCCGCTCGGGATGGATCGCACCTTTTTCCTCGGAACCGAAGTGCTCACCGACGGCGATTACGCCGACGCGCTCTCCACCGACGACATGGGCGCGCCGCTCACTGTCCGCCCGGACAGTTACGACAACGGCTTCGCGCGTCCCGCAGGTTTTGCATTTTCCTCCGTCCGCGATCTGGCGAAGTTCGTCCTCTTCTTAGAGAGCGGAAACACGGCGGTGCTCTCCGACGAGAACCGGATGGCGATGCAATCGGCGCAGATTTCCTCGCTCAGCACGGGCGATCTCGACCACTACGGCTTCGGCCTCGCGGTCAATCACGGCTTCTTCGTCGCGGCGAACGACTTCCGCGACGTCAAGCTCGTCTCACACAACGGCGGCATTCCCGGTTACTCCGCGGACGTGTATTACGTGCCCTCGAAACGTTTCGGTTTCATCGCCTTGGCGAACACCGACGGCGCATACTTCGGCGAAACGTTCGTGCATGCACTGACGGCGCTGACCGACGTCCCGGCCTCGAGCACGCCGCCGGATCTCAGCGTCGATCCGCTCCGCTTTCAGCGTTATCAAGGCAATTATCTCGACCGCTTCAACGTCGGGCGCATGAACATCAGCGCGCACACCAGCTCGATCACCATCGCGCTCCCCGACGTCGACGCGGTCAATATTCCCTACGAGCGCGAGCTCCTTCCGACGACGCCCGAGAACTTCATTTTACGCATTCAGGGCTTCGAGCTGCCGGTCACCTTCATCCTCGATGAGAACGAAGAGGGTGAATATTTCCGCACCCGCGTCTTCGTCGCTGCGAAGGTTCCGACGGCGAGACTCGGCCGACCACACCGCGTCGATCGCGAGAAGCTCCTCAAATCTTTGCGCGAGCTCAACGAGTAATCTCGGCGCGATCGACCCACAAGATCTCGCACGACCCGTTGCCGATATCGCTTCGCACCAAGCTGCTGCGCATGTGGTGGGGGCCGAATTTGACGTCGACGAGATATCCTTCGAGCGCCAACAGATCGCCTTCACGAACTTGCGAGAGATACTCGCGAAGCTCCGGTGTCGAGGCGATCAGATGGGTGTTCGCGAGATGGCCCATCACCGCTTTTTGATCGAGCGGCATGTCTCCACTCCAGCGCACCGAGACGTAGCGGCGCGCGAGATGAAACTTCATGCTCTTGAGGATGTCGGGATTGCCGAGCGGCCCCCACGCGAGAGACACGTCGTGCGTCATGATCTCTTGGCCAGGATCGTCGAAATCCTGATCGACCGCGACCACCCACGCTTTCGTCGAATAACGCGCACGCGCGGTCAAAGTCGCTTGGCTGGAACCAAAAGTGAGCGGCGTGGGCTCCGCCACCACCGGCGTCTGCAGCGGCTCGTTCACCGCCAAACCCGGCTTCACCTTGTCGCGCCAATCGGAGCAACCTGTACTCAAGGACAGGATCAAAAAAATCGATGACGCGCTAGATCGTCGCAAGCAGCTTCAGAACCTCCGCGTGCACGTCGCTCGATCTCGACGCAACCCTCTGGGCCGCATCCTCAATCGCCGCTTCGCCGCCCGCAGCGCGGAGCATGGTCGCCCGCAAACGCCCGTAAAGCGCGGTTTCGATCTCCAGCCGCGCGCGCGCAGATTTTCGCTGTTTTCGCGCGGCGTCGGATAATTGCGCCCGGTGAGCCGCGATGTGGCCGGCGAGCTCTTTCACCCCTTCACCGGTAACCGCGTTGGTCTTCACCACCGGCGGTCCGTGGATCATCTCCAGCTCACGCACCAAACGATCCGCACCTTCGCGATCCGCTTTGTTCACCACGAAAACGTCGGGTACTTCGAGCAGGCCCGCTTTCATCGCTTGTACGTCGTCTCCGAGCCCCGGCGACATCACCACCAAAACCGTCTCCGCGACCCGCGCGATATCGACTTCGCTTTGGCCGATGCCGACCGTCTCGATCAACACCGGATCGAAACCCATGGCCTCCAACACACGCGCGGTCGAAGACGCCGAGGCCGACAATCCGCCGTAGGCACCGCGCGCCGCGAGCGAACGGACGAAGACGTTTTCATCGAGCGCATGACGTTGCAAACGCACCCGATCGCCGAGCACCGCGCCACCGGTCAGCGGTGATGTCGGATCGATCGCCACCACCCCGACCTTTTTGTCCTGCTCCCGGTAGTGCGCGACCAGCTGATCACACAAGCTCGACTTGCCCGCACCCGGGCCGCCTGTCACTCCGATCAGGTGCGCTTCATGCCCGGCGCGATGCAGCAGCGCCAGCGTTTCACTACCGAGAGGGACCTCGTCGTCGAGCAAACGCATCAGCCGCGCGCCCGCCCGGATTTCTCCGGCGAGCACGCGATCGGCCAGCGTCTGTACATCAACCAACGAGCACGCTCCGGGCGATGGCACCTCGCGCTCGATCACTTCCGCCCATACAGATCTCGAGCATTTTTGCGTCGCGGAGGTAACGCTCCACGGGAAACTCGCGCGTGTAGCCGGTGCCGCCGTGGATCTGGATCGCCTTCATCGCGGCCCGTACCGCGGCTTCGGTGGCGTACACTTTGGCCTTGTACGCCGCACTGTCCGAAGGACCAGTGGCCGTAAGATCAGTGGCCGCAAAATGGACCAACATACGTGCGGCGTCGACCTCGGTCGCGACATCCGCGAGCATCCATTGGATCGCTTGGAATTCGGCGATCGCTTTCTTGAATTGTTTGCGATCGAGCGCGTAGGCCGTCGCTTCTTCGAGCGCGCCGCGCGCCACGCCGACGGCGATCGCCGCCACCGCGACCAACACCCGCGAGGACACATCTCCGCGCACGGTTCCCGCGGAACGCAAACCAAGTCCCGGCTCGGCCCTTTCGCTCCAACCGTCGCGATGAAAAGAGCGCATCGCCGCCACGAACGCGAGCGACGCATCTTGTCGCGCGATCTCTTCGAGCGCGATCGACGCGGTCAACAGATCGAGCTGCTCCAGCTCGAACAGACCCAGCTCCTCGAGGCGCGGGTAGAGCTCCTTCGCCAACTTCGCTTCATGGTCGCGCGCGCGTGCGCCGGGCTTCACTTCCGCGGCCGCAAACTTGCGCACCGAATCGCGCATCAACCGTTGTTCTTCGGCGAGCTCGAGATCCATCGATCACTCCTTGGCAGGTATACCTTTTTTGAAGCGCTGCTCCGGTCCACCGGGCGTGTAGACCTGAATCGCGCGCAGCGGCTCGACCTTGGTGTCGAGCACCAAACTATGTTTCACGCCCGCGGGAATGTAGATCGCCATTCCCGCGCGCACTTGTTGCGTTTTTCCGTCGAGCGTCATCGTGGCGTGCCCTTCGATGATGTAGAGCAGCTCGGCCGACGCATCATGCGTGTGTTCGGGAACGACGGCACCTGGCAACATGACCAGCTCGGTCATCGCCGCCTCTTTCAAGCCCGGTGCCGTCGTTTCGTCGAGAAGAATACGCGCGCCCGCTTTGCCTTCGGCGATGATCATCACCGGCTGGCTGGCGCGATCGACGGTCGCGCCGCGCACCGGCGCTTGAGGCGTCTTTTCCGGCGCGAGCGCGAGCACGAGCGTGATGAGGGCGCCAAAGAGCACGCCCTCATCTATCACATCAGACGCCCTTCTTGCCGGCCTTCACGACCACTTCGGTGTAGTAATCCTCGACCTTCATGCCCTTGGCGATCGCGTCGTTCGCCTTCTTCAGCTCTTCGTCGATGATCTTCTTGAAGTTATCGATCGGCTGCGCGCCCGAGAGGTAGCGGCCGTTGATGTAGAACGCGGGCGTGCCGCGAACACCGACCTGCGCGAGCTGCGCTTGATCAGTCTGTACGGCCTTCTTGCAGTCTTCGCCGTTCAGGTCGGCCTTGAACTTGTCGACGTTCAAACCGATCGTCTTCGCCATGTTCACGATGTTGTCTTCGGCGAAGTTGCGGTTCGCTTTGAAGCCCTTCTCCCAAAGCTCGTGCTCCATCTCCGCGTACTTGCCCTGGCGGTGCGCCGCGCACGCTGCTTGCGCCGGGATCGTCGCGACCTGCGGGTGCACCACGTAGTGCTTCGACACGATGCGGAGATCGTTGCCGTAGTCTTTCTGGAGCTGGTCCAGCGTGGAGATCACGCGCTCGCAGAACGGGCACGCGAACTCGAACGCTTCGACGATGGTGACCTTCGCGTGTTTCGGTCCTTTGATCGGCGAGCCGTCGACCGGCACCGAATACACCACGGACGGATCCGGTCCGGCCGGCGGTTGCGGGCGCTGCGGCTGCCCACCGGTCCCGATCTTCTTCTCCATCGCTTCGAGCTTCTTGGAAATCTCGTCCAGCTTCTTGTTGGTTTCGTCGTTGGCGACGGGTTGGCACGCGGCGGCCACAATGAGCGCAGCACATGCGCCGATGATCGACAGCTTCATATTCAATTAGCTCCTTTGGTTGACATGATGAGGCCCCACCCGGTGAGGCGGGGGCGCTCCATCTTCGAGATGGGTGTGACGCGCCGTCCCCGCGCGTGCGGGGAGGCGACTTCGAGATCGATGAGATCGGTGCGGCCCCGGCGCGAGAAAGCGCGCGAGGCCAGATTGGGATTGTTGAGTGAGATGGAGAGCGGGCGAAAGAGCGAAGTTAGATGTTCTTCTTGCCCGATTTGAGGACGGCTTCGGTGTAGTAATCCTCGACCTTGGTGCCCTTGGCGATCGCGTCGTTCGCCTTCTTGAGCTCCTCGTCGATGATCTTCTTGAAGTTGTCGATCGGCTGAGCACCCGAAAGGTAGCGCCCATTGATGTAGAACGCGGGCGTTCCGCGAGTACCGATCGCTGCGAGCGACGCCTGATCCTGCTGAACAATCTTGACGCACTCGCCTGCGATGTCGGCCTTGAACTTGTCCATGTTCAAGCCGGCTTCCTTCGCCAGCGCGTCGATATTGTCCGGAGCAAAGTTCCGGTTCGCTTTGTACGCCTTCTCCCAAATCAGCTCTTCCATCTTCGCGAACTTGCCCTGCAGGTTCGCTGCGCATGCCGCCTGTGCAGGCAACGTCGCGGTTTGCGGATGCACTACGTAGTGCTTGTGAACGATCTTGATGTCGTTCCCGTAATCCTTCTCTAACGTCTTGAGAGTCTCCCGGACTCTCTCGCAGAAGGGTCAAGCAAACTCGAACGCGGCGACGACAGTCACCTTCGCGTTCTTTGCTCCTGACCAAGCAGCGCCCTCGATTGGAACCGAGTAGACCGCCATGGGATCCGGACCTGCCGGTTGTTGGGGTCGCTGGGGAGCAGCGCCGGTGCCGATCTTCTTTTCGATCGCATCGAGCTTCTTGCTGATCTCATCCAGCTTCTTGTTGACGCCTTCGTCTGCGACTGGCTGACACGCGAACAAGCTGACGCCGCCCGCGACCAATCCAGACAAGAGCACAATATTTTGTCTCATCGTCAAAAGGTCTCCTTTCTGACAACTAAAGTCATAGCTGATGACGGGCGACAGAGTCTACTCTAAATATTCCACCCGAAATTCAGCCTCTTTCGCAAACCTAAACCGGGATGACCGACCGCCGCTTGGGAAGCGAGGTTCGATCCTTATTCGCCGCAAAATCCAGCCTGCGAATGAGCTCCGCCCGCAGCTCGGAACCAGAGATGATCCCGTCGATCACGTTCTCGCTGGCGAGCTTCATAACATCGATGTCGCTTCGATATTCCGCGCGGAGCTGATCGACGTATGCCGCCCGGTCCGCCTCCGGCTTCTCGGCGATCTTGTTCGCGTATACCGCGTTCACCGCAGCTTCGGCGCCCATCACCGCGATGCTCGCCGTGGGGAGCGCGAGCGCGGCGTCGGGCTCGAAAGCCGGACCACACATCGCATAGAGGCCCGCGCCGTAAGCCTTCCGGATCACGATGGAAAACTTCGGTACGTTCGCTTCGGAGATCGCGTTGATCATCTTCGCGCCGTGCCGAATGATCCCCTCGCGCTCCACCTTCGATCCGATCATGAAACCTGGCACATCGGCCAGGAAGATCAGCGGGATGTTGAACGCATCGCAGAGCCACACGAAACGCGCCGCTTTGTCCGCCGAATCGACGAACAACACGCCGCCCTTCCACTTCGGCTGACTGGCGACGATGCCTACCACTTGACCGTCGATCCGCCCCAAACCGGTGAGCAGCTCGCGCGCGAAGCGCTTTTTCAGCTCGAAAAACGAGCCTTCGTCGACCAGGTTCTCGATCACCTGGATCATGTCGAACGCTTTGTTCTCGTTATCTGGGACGATCTCCGCGATCGTCTTCAAGCCGGACCTGATCTCTTTACCAGGTTGCCGCGGGGGCTCCACGTACCAGCTCTGCGGCATGTATGAGAGATAGGCACGCGCCGCCTCCAGAGCCTCCTCTTCGCTTTTGGCCAAAAGATCACCGCAACCCGAAACCTCGCAGTGCATCTTCGCGCCGCCCATTTCCTCGAGCGTGACCTCTTCGTTGATCACCATCTTCGCCATCCGCGGCGAGCCGAGGTACATCGAGGCGTTGCCCTCGACCATGAAGACCTGATCGCAAAACGCCGGGATATACGCGCCGCCCGCGGCCGAAGGCCCGAACAACACGCAGAGCTGCGGCACGTAGCCGGACATCTTGCACTGGTTGTGGAAGATGTGGCCCGCGTGGCGGCGGCCGGGGAACATATCGATCTGATCGGTGATCCGCGCGCCGGCCGAGTCGACGAGATAGACGAGCGGGATCTTCTGGCGGATCGCCGTCTCTTGAATGCGCACGATCTTCTCGACGGTGCGGGCGCCCCAAGAGCCCGCTTTGATCGTCGAGTCGTTCGCCATGATCGCGACCGGCCGTCCATGGATCCGCCCGACGCCGGTGACCACGCCGTCCGCCGGCAGATCCCCCGCGAGCACGTTGACCAAGAGACCTTCTTCGACCCAATCGGGCCGATCTTTGTCGAGCAACAGCGCGATCCGTTCGCGGCAGAAGAGCTTTTTGCTCTCCGCATTTTTCGCGTGATATTTGGGCCCTCCGCCTTTTTCGACGACCCGTTTTGTCTCGCGAAGTTTTGCGTCATCCATCGATTCGTTTGTCCTCAAACTTTCGTTTTTTTCCGCGCGCGCACGATCAGCTGCGCAGAGGTCGATGCCGTCACCGACATCTTCGCGGAGCTCTCCAGCGGATAAGGTCCGAAGATCTCCGTCAAAGTCGCCGCCTTCGAGCTCGTCTTGCATTCACGCTCGCGCAGCGCTTCGAGATCCGCGACCGCGCTCTCCGCGAGCACGGTGATCGCCTCACGTTTGTTCCCGCTCGCGCTCGCGCACACATACCAATACGCATCGCCCTGCGGCTCGCGCTTTCGATCCCAAAACGCGAGGTGCTCGAGCCGCGCCGTTCTCTTCTTCGACTTCATCGCGCGCGTCCAGCCCCAGGCGAGGTCCTGATCATCCGGAGAATCCGCGGAGGCGAATGCTCCGAAGAAACTTTTCCCGTGCCATTGGCTCACCCGCTCCAGCTCCGCCGCGGCGAATGCGGTCGCACCGGAGATCAAACCCGGCTCGGCCGTCGTCTGTATGGCACGAACGATGGAAACGAAGCGCGCCTCGACCTCTTCGAGCTGCGCCTTCGACTGCGCGATCGCGGCCTCGCGGCTCATCTTCGGATCGTTCACGCGAAGCGTCCCGGGGTCTTGGAGAAAGAGGTGCGTCATTCCGTCGAGCACGCCGGCCCGCAACACGTAAGGCTCAGACGGATCCGCCGCGACGGCGATGAAACGTTCGACAGCGATCGTCGAGGTGCGCGTCAAAAACGGGGCTTCTTCGAGGCAGGCTTCGATCACCCACCTCCGTTCGGGATCGGGCGCAGCTTCTCGCGCGAGCCCCACGCAGTTGTCCGCCGCGAGCTCGGCCTCCAGCGGATCGAAGGCGATCAATCCGCGGTAGCGCGCGCGGTGGATCGCGCAATCCATGTTGTCGCTGACCCATCCCTTTTCTTTCCAGGCCTCGATGATCTCGTAAAAATGAGGATCGCCGCCGAAATCCAGGAAGTGGGTGAGCACCGTACGCTTCGGATTGTCGCGCGGATGCGAGGGCAAGGTCTCGGAGGCCTCGAGCATCAGCTCTTGAAAGACGTCGATGTCCCGGGCAATCGCGGCTTTTCGTGCGCGATAACCGAGCGCGTCCGTGTAGCTCGACACGCAACTCGTGCCGAGAAGCGCGCAAATCATGACGGCTTGGCGAAAAAAGATGGGGCCGAGCTAGCACATGAAATCGACCGAGTCATGCGTGATATCGACGTAAACACGCCATTATGCTGTTGAATCTTTTCGTGGTGTTGATAGATCGCCCGGACCGATGGGCAAGTACCTGAAGATCTCGCCTCCGAAACGCGGCTCCAAAATAACGGTCGCGAAAAACGGTTCGCTCCAGGTGCCCGACGATCCGATCGTCCCGTACATCCAGGGAGAAGGAATCACCACCGAAGTTTGGAAGGCCGCGCAAGCGGTTTTCGAGATCGCGGTCGAACGCTGCTACGCGAATGCGAAGCGGATTGAATGGCTCGAAGTCTACGCCGGCGATCGCGGCAACGAAGTTTACGGTGCGAACAACCGTCTTCCTGAAGACACGATCCGCGCGATCCAAGAATATAAAGTTTGCATCAAAGGACCGCTCGCAACGATCAACGGCGCGCCGGCTTCGCTCGATGCGACGCTGCGCGATCGTCTCGATCTGTTCGCGCACGTGATGCCGATCCGTTACCTCGACGGCGTCCCTTCACCGATGCGCGAGCCGCACGCGATGGACCTGTTGATCTTCCGCGAGCACACCGAAGACGTCTATTCGGAGCTCGAATGGAAGAAGGGCTCGCCGGAAGCGAAGCAGCTGATCAACTTCTTGAACGCGGACCTCGCGAAGAAGCTGAACAAGGTCGTTCGTCCTGATTCGAGCATCGGCATCAAGCCGATCAGCGCGACCGCCACCAAACGTCTAATCCGTCTGGCGATCGAATACGCGGTGAAACACAAGCGCCGATCGGTCACCTTCGTGCACAAGGGCAACATCATGCGCCACACGGAAGGTTTCTTCCGCGATTGGGGCTATGAGCTGGCACGCAAGGAGTTCGGCGAGTGGACGGTCACCGAGCAACAAGTAATGGAAGAGCACGGCGGCGTCTGCCCGCGCGGCAAGATCCTCATCAAGGATCGGCACGCGGATACGATGCTCCAGCAGCTCTTGCTCAAGGCCGACGACTTCGACGTCGTGGCGACGACCAACCTCAACGGGCACTACCTCGAGAGCTTGGCGCTCGCGGCGTCGGGTGAGATCGGCCTCGCGCCGAACGCCTTTGTCGGTGCGAAAGCGGCGGTCTTCCAAGCGACACACACCATGTTGCAGAAGCCGATCTCGCCGCAGCACCTGAATCCGATCAGCGTGCTGCTCTGCGGAGTGATGTTGTTCGAGCACCTGGGCTGGAAGGATTCAGCCGATCTGGTGACCTACTCGATCATCAAGACCATCAGCGACGGCAAAGTGACGCCCGATCTCGCGCGCGTCATCCCGAACGCGACCGCGGTGAAGACGACCGAGATGTGCGAAGCGATCATCGAGAACTTCGAGGAAGTGCGGAAATCTCGCGTTCGCCAAGCGATGAAACGCACCGTTTCGGAACCTGGCCTTCCGGCCACTCAGCACGCGCCGAACGGAAACGGCGCACCCAAGCAACTGAGCCTGTAAAGGAGCCCCACAGAACATGACACGCAAGAAAATCGGCCTCGTCGGCGCCGGGCAAATCGGCGGAAACCTCGCGCTCCTCGCAGCACAAAAAGAGCTGGGGGACGTGGTCCTCTTCGACATTCCCGCGGCGGAAGGGCTCGCCAAAGGCAAAGCGCTCGACATGCAGCAGATGTCGACCGTCGATCGCTTCGACTCGCGCATCACCGGCTCGTCGAATTACGACGATCTCCAGGGCAGCGACGTCATCATCATCACCGCCGGCATCCCGCGCAAACCGGGCATGTCGCGCGAAGATCTTCTCGGGACCAACTTGAAGATCATGACCGACGTGGCCACCAACTTGAAACGCGTCTGCCCGGACGCGTTCATGATCAACATCGCGAATCCGCTCGACGCGATGGTCTACGCGCTCAAGCAGATCACCGGCGGCAGCAAACAGAAGATCGTCGGCATGTCCGGCATCCTCGACACCGCACGTTTCAAATCGTTCGTGTCGATGGAGCTCGACGTGTCGATGAAAGACGTGACCGCCTTCGTCCTCGGCGGACACGGCGACGACATGGTTCCGATCACCCGTCTGACCACGGTCGGCGGCGTGCCGGTCGAGGAGCTGATCGCCAAAGACAAGCTCGCGGCGATCGTCGACCGCACCCGCAAGGGCGGCGCCGAATTGGTCGGCCTCTATAAGACGGGCAGCGCGTACTTCGCGCCGGCCGCGGCGGCGATCGAGATGGCCGAGGCTTATCTCAAGGATCAGAAACGCGTCCTTCCGTGCTGCTGCTGGCTCGAAGGCGAATTCGGCGTGAACAATCTCTACTTCGGCGTGCCCTGCGTCGTCGGCGCGGGCGGCGTGGAGAAGATCCTGAGCTTCGAGCTCACCGCAGCCGAAAAAGCGATGATCGAGACCTCGGCGGCGAGCGTCCGCAAGACGGTCGCCGAGACCAAGCTTTAAGACTTTAAAGCCCCAAGAATTACCGCTCCAGCGTGTAGCTGACCTCGTCGTCGGCCGCATTCTGGGGCACTTCGCGGTAACGCAAGACGCCGCCTTCCACACAATAAAAATGATCGCGCGCGGTTGAGACCGTGTTCAGCGTGGTGACGATGCCACCGCTCGCGGACCAGCTTCCGCTCTCCGTTCTGCGAATCCGCGCCTGCACTTCACAATCGCAGGCCGCGATACCTGTACAAGTGGCCATCGTTTCGGAACCTGATCCTTCGATCAGGGTCTCGACGCCGGCACATCCACCGACCATCACCGCACACGTCGAGGGCACGGTGATATTTCCGGTGACCAAGGTGGAGACGTTGACGTCATAACTCGTGGCCATCACCGTGAGTGTGCCGCTGGTGGAGCGCGCCTCGTTGCTGACCTCGAGCCCCGCGCACATCGCGCCCAGCTCGGCGAACGCGCTCCCTTCGGAACACGCGTTGCGATAGGTCCAAGTTCCGAGCAGATCTCCACCGCAGGCACCCGCTGCGTTCAAACCTGGCCGACAGGTCAGGTCGTTGTTGGTCATCCCCGCATCACCACCGGAGCTCACGCCGCCATCGGTGGAGCCCAAACCGGAGTCCCCCGGGTTCTCGACCGGGTCCTCTCCACATGCAAACGACAGCAAAAACACCAAAGTCCACGCACGACGCATCTTCACCTCCGCCGAGTAGATGCAGCGTACCGCCGTTTCGTGCAGAGGTGAGTGCGCTCACTCCTTGCTGCTCAAAAGCCGGTGAAGACTGACGTCCATCTGGCTCTCGATCAGCCGCATGATGCTGTCGAGCTCGGTGTCGCTCGCGGAGACCTCGAGCATCATCGCTTCGCGCGTGCCGCGGAACAGTGTGTCGCGGATCCGCTGGAACATCCGGGTGATCGTCGTGCGGTGCACGCGACGCGTCGACGCGATCTCCTCGAAGCTCAGGCCATCGAGATAGTGATAGCGGAGAATGTTGCGCTCCAGCGGTTCCAGCGCGGAGAACGCTTGCGCGAACGCCTCTTTGAACTTCGCGCCGTACAACATCTTCATGTGTGCGATCTCGCCGTCCTCCGCGAGCAACGCGTCGGCTTCATCGAGATCGACCTCGCGCTTCTTTTCGCGGAGCGCCATCAAACCTTCGCGCACCAACACCACGCGCAGCCAACTTTTCAGCGGCCCACGCCCTGAATACTGCAAAATACGCGGCGGTTTTTCGGCCAACAAACGGTAACGCACGCGTTGCAAGAGCTCGTCGCTTTCGAAACGCGCCAGCACGAAAGCCACCGGCTCGAGGTACTCGCGTTCGAACGCCCGCACGGCGTCCTCGTCCCCTGCTGCGGCAGCGCGTACGAGGGCCAGCTCCTCCGCGTGGGGCGACACGCTCACGCGCTGACCTTACCGCAATCTTTCGAGCACGGCGTCGCGATCGCCGAACAACAAAGAAAGATCCCAAGAAAGCGACGCGCCCAGCTCGGAGCGGATCGCCACCCGTCCGTCCTCGAATGAGATGTGTACGATCGCGCCGTGTAACTTCTCCAGACGAAGTTTCTCGCCGCTCGCCGCCTCCCACAATCCAACGTGCCCGCTCGCGAAGCCGGCCGCGACCAAACCTCCGGGGAGCGACCTGATCTCTTGGACAGGTGACGGCGGTGGATCTTCGAAATGTTCCGGCACCACCGTCTTCACTTCCGCCATTTCGTGCCGCAGCTCGCTCCACAACGGCGTGCCGTCCGAGCTCCGCCACAAACGTACGGTGCCGTCATCGCCTGCGGTGGCCACGCGTTTGCCGTCGGGCGAAAAGACGATCGCATTCACCTCACCGCGATGCCCGTGAAGCGCGCGTTGTTCGCCGCCGAAAGTTTTGATCCACGCACCGGTCGAAGCAGCGATCGCCAAACGCCGATCGTCCGGCGAAAACTCGACCGCCCACGCGCGCCCCCCGGTCGTCGCCACGTCTTCGATCGCGCCGTCCGCGAGAGAGACGCGACGCACCGCTCCATCTTCTCCGCTCGAGGCGAGCCACTTCATGTCGTGTGAAAACGCGACGAAAGAAACACCCGCGCGGTGCAGCTCGAAGGTGCTCAGCACCGCGCCGGTCGCGGCATCGTAGAGCCGCACCGCTCCATCATCTTCGGCGCTGGCGATCCACACTCCCGCGCGATCAAAGGTGAGCGAGCCCGAAACCTCGACGGCCTCGAAGACACGCAGCTCGCGTCCCGCCGCCACGTCCCACAGGCGAATGGTGCGGTCGCGCCCGGTCGAAGCGAGCACGCGTCCATCCGGAGAAAATGCCGCCGTCCACACCGCACCGGTATGGCCGAACAATCGCGCGCGTTCCCGCTGCTCCGCGACCTCCCATAAACGAACGGTGCGATCGTTGCTCGGCGTAGCGAGCAAGGTGCCGTCCGGCGAAAACGCCATCTCGTGCACCGGCCCTTCGTGACCACTCAAGGTGGCGAGCTCGCGTCCGCTCTCCACGTCCCAAAGTTTCACCAAACGATCCGTGCTCGCCGAAACGAGCCGCGTACCATCCGGCGAAAACAGCACCGACACCGCAGGGCGTGCGTGGCCCGCCGCCGTCGCGCGCTCCTTCTCGAGTGTGTCGAGCTTGTAGATGGTGAGCGAGTGATACGTCGACACCGCGAGGCGAGAGCCGCCGGAAAAAAACGCCACGCCGTTCACCGGCTCGGAGAAGGAGTCGAGCTTCTCGCCGTCGACGAGCACCGTCTGATCCTCGCTCGCCGACGCGAGATGCCGGCCCGAACGATCGATCGCCAGTCGCCGGATCTCCCCGCGATGTTTCGCTTCCACAATTTTTTCGATCCTGTTCTTGAGATCAAGCGCCCCCACCGTGCCGTCTTCGTGACCGACCGCCAGCCACGCGCCGTCGGCCGCAAAACGCAGCGCACGCACGCCGCTCTCGGTCAGGTAGCGGTCGACGACCTCGGCCGAATGGGCATCGATCAACGCGATGGTGCGATCCCCCGCGGTCACCGCGAGATGTCTTCCATCGGGAGCGATCGCCAAACGCTGCGTTGCGCCGCGAAAAAACACGCGCCCCGTTTCACCTTCGTAGAGGTGCACCGTCCCATCCGCACCCGCGGTGAAAAAACGTCCCCCCGCCGGATCCCACACCAGATCGAGCACCGCGCCTTCATGACGCCCGAGCTCGCGATAACTTCCGTTCGACAGATCCCACACGCCGACCCGCCCAACCTGCGTTCCCGTCGCGAGATGTTTCACATCGGGCGCGAACGCCAGCGCGAAAACCTGTTCTTCGTGCCCCACCAAGGAGCGGATCTCCGCCGTCTCCACGCGTACCACGCGGATCGAATTGTCCACCGCCGCCAGCGCGATCATCGACTCATCCGCAGACAGATCCAGCGCCCGCACCACGATGTCGATATCGAGCCGCCACCACAACGGCGCACGCTCCAGATCGATCACCAACATCCGCGCTTGCAGCGAATCTTCGATCTCCATGGAATCGCGTAATTTCGCGCGCGCTTCGAGGTACTTTCTATTCAATAGATCGGTCTCGGCCGCCTCGCGCCGCGCGGCTGCAAACGCCGACAAAGCCGCTTCTTTTTCGCGGTGGAGCACACCCGCGAAGATCGCCAAAGCGAGCACGGCCAGCGCCGCTAGACCACGCCGCTCGTTTTTTCGCCGCAGCTCGAGCTTCTTCCCTTCGCTCAAAAACGTGCGCACCAGCTGAGAAACAGAGTCCGCCGGTGCCCGCGCCACCGCCCGCTCCGCCTCCCGCAACGCCTCTTCGGTCCAGACTTCCTCACGCTTTTTTCCGCGTTGTTCCCACAAGGTCGCCGCCTCGCGGGCCTGCTCCAACACCGGACGTGCCCCGCGCGAATCTTCGATCCAGCCGCGCAGCGTCTCCCAAGATCGGAGCAGCGACTCGTGCACCAGCTCCAACTTCGCTTCGCCCTCCGGCTCCGCTTCATTCTTTCGCGGCACCAAGAGGCGCGCCTCCAGCAACCGCTGCAACAAGGGTTCGGCGTTCTGAAGCCCATCGGTCGCCTCTTCGACCCGCAGCGCGCGCCGCGTATTTTCCGGACCCACGAAACGCAGCAACATCGTGCGCGCCGTCGAGAGGTCCCGCACCGCCGAACGCGCCAAGACGCCGTTCGCGTGTTGGGCCAGCGCGCCGGCGACTCCGCCCATGGCGCGATATTCGGTCCGCGGGAGCACGCCTTCTCGATGGCGCCGTTCCCACAGGAGCGAGGCCGCAAACTCCAAGAGCGGAAGGGCCGCGGGATCACCGGCGACCACGGCCACCATCTCCTCCACCAAGGCCTCATCCTCGAAACGGTGACCCAGAAGCGCTGCCGGCCGGACCAGCGCCTCGCGAAGCGCACGTGCATCCGGGCTCTTCACGAAATAAGCCTGCGCAAACAGCGCGCGCGCTTCCGCACCAAGCTGCCCGAAAAAATCGTCGCGCACGGTCAACACCACCCGTACCGGCGATTCGCGTTCATCTCCGGCCGCTGCCAAAGCCCGGATAAAAGCACCACGTGTCTCCTCGGACACCGACGTCGACAGCTCCTCTAATTGATCGACGAACAACAATACTTTGGCGTTCGTCTCTTTAGCGTGTGTTTGCAGCACCAGCGCCAACCGCTCCGGCGCCGCCTCAAGCTCGCGCGCGTCAGCACCTGTCCTCGCGGCCAAAGCCGCAAAAGGATCATGACCTGGCCGCAACGCAAAAACTTCCAGCGCACCCGCTTCGCGCATCCGTGGAATCAAACCTGCGAACACCAGCGAGCTTTTTCCTGCTCCCGAGGGCCCCACGATCACTACCGCCGGATGGCCGCGCAATATTTCCTGCACCGCGAGAATCTCCGCGTCGCGCCCGAAAAACAGCTCTGCGTCCTCCTCGCGAAACGAGGCGAGCCCGCGATAAGGCGCTCCGCCGGCACCCCGGCGGCGAGACAATATTCGGTCCAAACTATCTGCGATTTCCTGCGCCGCCGGCCGCAATTTCGGATCCTCGGCCAAACAACGGCTCAGGAACATTTCGCCATCAACTGTCCCCAGGGACATCTCTCGAAATATTAATCCCAGGGAATAAATATCCGTCGCAGCGGTGGCGGCTTCACCGCGCAGTATCTCCGGCGCCATATATTTCGGCGTCCCGACGATCGCGGCCCGCCCCTGCTCCGCCGCATCGCGCGCCAGACCGAAGTCGATCAGACGCACTCGGCCGTCGCGGGGAATGAGCACGTTCGCCGGTTTCAGATCACGGTGCAGGACTCCCGCGCGGTGCGCTTCGGCCAAACCTTCGGCGACGGCGCGCAAGATACGCAGCGCTTCGAGCCCACCGAGCTGTTCCCGGGCGAGACGTTCGCGCAGCGACTCTCCCTCGAGATATTCGAGCGCGAGATAGAGCCGGCCTCCCGGCGTCGCGGCATCGAGATGTTCGCCGGCGTCGTAGAGCGTGACGATGTTCGGGTGATTGAAGCGCGCGGTCCGCTCCGCTTCTTCGAGAAACAGCTGTTTGGCGAGCGCTGAGCCGAGGCGTTTTTCGTGGATCAGCTTCAGTGCGACCTTTCGGCCGAGCCGAGTATCGCGCGCCAGGTAGACCTCACCCATCCCGCCGCTCCCCAACAGACGAAGCAGTTGGTAGCGACCGGCGACGAGCTCGGGATGAAATCGATCATCGGATCCTCCGCGCATCAGCTCGGCACACAAGCGGCGACATGCGGCGCAGCGATCGAGGTGCGCTTCGGCGGACGTGGATTCGGGAGCGGCGAGACGTCCTTCGACGTAGAGCGCGACGGTATTTTCGTCGAGGCAGGTCACCGCCCCATGAACATGGCGGGATTCGAGAGAATTATGAAGGGGACCGGAGCTGTGGACGTCTCAGCGTGTGGGTCAAAAACCGGGCAGATCGTTGGCGACCACCGCCTCAACGTCCACAGCACCGGTCCCCATGGATAGTTACGGCGTGAGCTTCACGATTCTCTGGGAGACGAAAAAAAATTCGCGAGACCGAGCTTCGATGATTTAGCGCTCGCCCCAAAGTTGAAATGCGCGCCAAGTTGGATCGCCCGCGGCCTCTGCCGCCCGGATCGCTTCGCGCATCGCCGCGGCGGGCTTGGTCGCGCCATCCGCCTCATAAAAACGTTGCAGCCAATCGGAAGCTTCGTCGCTCTCCAGGTCGCGAACGGTGGCTAACACCGAACGGGTACCGCTCGCGATCATCACCTCCGGTAGACCGACCGAGCCGCCGTCCTGACGAGCTCCGGTCTTACAAGCCTCGAGCACTGCGAGCTCGATCTTCGCTTGCAGCGACAATAAATCCGCGATGCCCACGGACTCACCGTGCGCCAGCCGCAGCTCCGTGCTCCAAGGATCGCCGCCGGTCAGCGAAGCGTGTCCGATGAAATGGAACACTGATCTTTCGGACAGGAGCTCGAGCAGCACAGACCGCGTGACTTGCACGCCGATCCGCAGGTCGGCACCCGGGAGCCGGTGCGCCACTTCAACGGCCCGCGTGCGCGCGATCGGCAAGGTGCCGTCCGTATCAGCGATGATCAGCGGTTTGCGTCCCGCGCGACGCTGTTTTTTCGTCAGCAGTGACTCAGCGCCCGTGAGGTAACTGAAAGAGACTTTCGTGGCCAGCGGTTTGCCATCTGTACTGTTGGCCAGGTGCGGCTCGAGGGATTTGGTCCTCTCGCCGAGCACCACGTAGACGTGCTGAAATCGCTCGGCGCGCGAAATCCACTCCACCGGCGCGAGCTCGGTGATCAGGTGAGAGACCGCACTTTTTTCGACGAAAAAGGTGAGCCATTTTTCGCCCAGTCGAAACGTGGCGAGCAACGCCTCGTCCGCGGCGAGCACCGCCTGCACCTTAGACAGCAGATCATCCGACCGTTTCAGCGCAGCAATATTCGTCCCCGACGCCGCGTGAAACTTCGCGAGGTTCTCCTCGGCGACGCGCTCCCAGGAAGAGATCTCCGCGGAACAAACATCACGTTCGCTGGGACGCACCGCCACACAGCCGCGATCGCGCCGCGCCGTCAGCTCGTGCCGCGCACGCTGATATTCGCGCCACTCGGGATTATGATTCGCGACGCGTACGATACCGTCGAGCTCTTCGAGCACCGCCGTCTGCATTCTCGAAAGCACGGCGAAAGCATCACCGACGCGGTCGACCTCCAAATACAAAGCGGCCAGCTCACCCGTGGTCCGCGCATTTCGCTGCAGGAGCGCGCTGCGAGCACGCGGCAAAACAGGCAACCGCGAGAGTGCGTCGATCTCCCGGAGCGCTTCCTCATAAAGCGCCATGGTCTCTGGGATTCGACCTTGGGCGCGACGTGCTCTCGCGCGCACGATCATCGCTTCGGTGATCTCTTCCGTCGTCTCGCCGTGGGTTTCGAGGCGCACCGCGCGCTCCACTTCCAAAGCCAGCGCCTCCGCCTCGGCGAAGCGACCGCGCGCGAGCGCTATATCGGCCCTCGCCAGGCTATATTTTCTCCACTGCACCGCACCGAAGAGGGTCTCGGGATAATGAGTCATCACCGCCAGATGTTCCTCGGCGAGCGCGATATTGCCGTCCGCGAGCTCCACCTCGGCGAGCGAAATGCGCGCGTTCACCACGCGTCGTGGTGGCCCTTCGCGCTCGACCAGCTCGAAGGCGCGGGAAAAATCGCCGCGCGGAAGATCGAGGTTCTTCGGAATGAGCTCCGCTTCCATCAGATCGAAATAGATCGAGCCGCGATTCATCAGGTACCCGGAGCTGCTTTTTTCGCCGGGTGAGGCGCGCTCAAAGATCTCCAGCGCTTCACGCGTACTACCGATCAGACTCAGCGCATGCGACAACATATCCTCGCAAGCTCGGCGCTCTTTTTCGAACCCATACTCAGCCGCGAGATCGCGCGCTTTCCGAAGCTCATTTGCGGCGGCGAGATAGTCGTTGCCCTCGCGGAAACGGAGAAGTCCCGAATAATAATGGATCGACTGCGCATTGTGCGGCGGCATGCCGAGCCTCTGCGCGAGCTCACGAGCTCTGGCGATCGCCGCTTCTGCGTCCTCGAAGCGGAGATCTTCGATAGTTACGAAAGCGACGCCGAGCGCACGCGCCGTAGCCTCTTCGATGTTCCCGATCTTCTCCGCAGAGTGAGAAGCCCGCAGCCACCAGCGCGCAGCCTCTTTACTCTCGCCGCGCCGATACGCCGTCGTCCCGAAGTCGCGCTCGACCAACATCAGGATGCGCGGATCGGTGGAGCGATGCAGAGATTCGACGGCACGCACCGCACCATCGAAATCCTTCTTTTCTTTGCGCAACGTGCGGGCCTGCGCCATTTCCGGCGGCATATTCAGGGAGGGCGAAATGGAAATATTCAGTCTGTCGACCGTCTCGCCGTCGACGGAAACAGAAATAGATCCTCGTCCCTCCAGCTCGGGAGATAGTTTGGACTTGAGAATGTCGCGCGAAGTAGAGCGCTCGAGCTCGAACGGAAGCGAGAGAGCTCCCTCATCGAGATTCAGCTCCAGCGAATATTTCGAATCGCGCGTGCGTGGGACCGAGAGCACCAGCGCTTTGCCGGGCTCGAACACATAAGTCTGTTCGTCGATCCATTCGTGTCCGTTGAGCACAGCGACACGTTCGCGGGGCGAGAGCGGGCAGGAGGGCGCAACGAGCGCGAGCAGAGTCAAATTCACGAGGAGTACGCGCGCCATTGAAGCGGCGTGATTGTCACCGAGCAGGCTGCGCGCTTCAACAGACGAACGTCGCGGCTCAAGAATGAACAGCGGCGTTTCGCGGTGCAGGTGGTCTCAGCTGCACCGCCGACTTCCGCAGCGAGGTCGGGTGCAATTCATCCGCATCAAAGAGATGCCACGTGGCCTCGAAGCCGTTTCCAAGCTCGGCTTCGTTGATGTCCACCCAACAATGTTCCGGGCAGCCGCCATTACATTCGGGCGGTTCGACGGCGGCGCGCACGGAGATTCCAATTGCGAGCTCTCCGCTCGGCGTGCATGCGAAAGTGCTGGTCGCAAGGACAGAAAGCAGTGAAAGATTGCTCAGAGTACGAAGCAAAGTTTCCTCCGGGACCGCATTCATCACATCTGCCCGGCGTCCGCAATTCCTGCTCCCGAGGCCATCAAAGGATTCCACGCCGCCTCAGTTGAACGCTCAGTCGACCAACGCAAAGCCGCAGTAAATCGCGTCGTTGACCGGCGAGCCGAGCACCACCTTCACCGTGAGGCTCGAGTGGCTCGCATCGAAGTCACCGATCGGGTGCACGAAGTCCAAACGTTCGGGCACCACCGCCGGAACATCGTCGGCGAGCTCTTTCGACCAAAGATCGCCCGGAATCTCCAAGACCACTTCCGCATTCTCGAGCGCGGTGGCGTTCAAGAGATCGGCATCGAAGATGAAGAACGACCCTTCGTAGTCCACACCGTCCTCCGCGATGTCGACCCAACACGTCTCGGGACACTCCATCCCGCACGTTGGATCCACAGCCTCTCCACGAATTGAGGTTCCAAACTCACCGCTATCCGATCCTCCACACGCCGGCACCGCACTCACGACGAACGCGAGCACACCGATATTGATCACGCATCGAAGCATGTTTGAGCCCTCCTTTTTGGGTTCGAAAGGAGGACGGATCGAGCAGCTCTATTTCTCTTGCGAGAGAAAGTGCGCTCTCGCCTCGTACTTATTATTCAGATGATCGACGAAAGAGCGCTGTTCGAAAAAATACTCGCTGGTGATGCGAACGCGCGCGCCGAGCTGTTCGCAAATTATCGCGGCCCGATGTTGAAAGTATGGCGTCGTCGAAAAAAGGGGCTATGTACCGATGATCTCGACGACGATTTTATCCACTGGGTCCTGATCGAGTGGATTTCTCGGCCAAAAGATAGTTTTAGGAACTTAGAGAAATTCCTCCGAACCGGCGCATCGAGAAATAATATTTCCTTTCTCGCGTGGTGGTCGGCGATCGCGCGCCACCGTTTTTCGGATTTCTATCGCGAAAAAATTCGCAGCCGCTTCGAACAAGAATTACTCGCCGACAACTATCGCGTGATCGATCTTTGGGAGGAGCCCGCGAGCGAGCTTCCACTCGCCGACCACGATACTGCAGTGGCGCTCGGAGAGTGTTTCGATCAGCTCCTCGGCAAAGAACCGCACCAAGCACTCCACAAGCTCGGCTTCGAGCTCAAAGACGGAACACTCTCGCAGCGCCGGGGACGCGTCGCCCAAGACATGCTCACCAAAGCCGCATCGATCGGAAGCCGTCTCTCTTCCCGCGGCTTCACCGCCGAAGAGGTCCGCCGCGCGCTCCCCGCCTTCTTACAAACGCTCGCCGGCGAACGCGGCTGACCCCGGGGGCGGTGGCCGTTGCTCGCCACCTTCGGCTCGACTCCGGCCGCCTGCGTCCAACCGCGCCCCAAGCCAACGTGCCGCGGCGCGGTGCGCGCATTGCACCAGCGCCCGCTTCCATGTGGAGCCCGAGAGCCGTCCGGCGAAAGCCGAAGCCTGAACGACGAGAGACTTGCGCTCTGCCTGGGCCCGTGCACCTTAAAGCGCGCGCGGTGTTCGAGCAGCAGAGGGAAGAGGATGTTCGGCTCATCGTCCAATCGCTGGAGAGCCCGCGGGTGCAGAACAAGCTGATCGCACGTCTCGATCCGCTGGTGCGCGGTCCGGTTCGCATCGCGCTCCGCCGCTGGCGAAATGGTCGCATCGGAAATCTCGATCAAGACGATCTGGTCAGTGAAGTCTTTGCGCAGCTGTACGCGGACGGAGGCCGCGATCTGAAGCTCTACGATCCATCGCGCGGTACGCTCGAAAACTTCATCTCGATGTACACACGTTCGCGCCTCCGCGATCTGCAGAAAAAAGAGATGCGCCGGGAAAAACTGTTTCCGGCCCCGGGCCCTATGGGTGATGCCGCGGAGGAGCTGCCTCATAACGGCGCGCTCCCGGATGCCATCATCGAAGCGCAGCAAGAGGCTAAAAAGGTGCGCGAGTGTTTGGACAAAAAAATGGCCACTCCGCGCGCGCAAGAAATGGTGAAGTTATTGATCGATTTCGGTCTCACCACGGATGACATCGTCAAGCTCGGCTTCGATCGTCAGGCCGTCTTTCGCTGGCGTTCCACGATCCTGGCGGCGATTCGTGAATGTTGGACGATTCATGAGAGAGAAACTTAGGCGTCACGCCGTAGATCTCATCAGTGCTACTGTACCGCCAGGGAGAGCCTCTGACTGACGAGGACCTCGAGCGACAGCTGCGCTGGGTCGACGTGGACTGCGTCGATCCGGATTCGATCGACCAGGGCGAGCTGCTCGCTTTTTCCCAAGGCCCGGTTTCCGCGGAGCGCGCCCAGTCGATCCAAACGCACCTCGACCGCTGTAAGTATTGTTTGATCCTCTCGTCCGAGTATCGACGGATGTCGCTCGAGCGAGCGAAGAAGCGCCGGCTATTTTTGGCTACGGGGGGCGGCCTGGCGGCTGCCGCGATCATCGCCTTGGCGCTCTTCGTTCCTTCACGCGAACAGACGATGCTCTTCGAGCCCACCGCGGTCCGTGGCACTGTTGCGGAGACCATGGCAGCGCCGAACGATTCGGCGCTGCCGAAGCAACCTTGGCGGTTCGCATCGACGAGCACGCTGGAGCTGATCCTCTCACCGAAAACCGAGCACGAAAAAGGCAGCGTTCCCGTCGTCGATGTTTACAGCGCGCCGGTCGGGGGGAAATTGATCCGCGTCGAGAGTGTCTTCGTCAAACGCGAGAACCAAGACTCAGACTATCCCGTGCTGCGAATTACCGGTTCGGGAAGAGATATTTTTGGGAGCTCCGCGGGGCCGCAGGTATTATTCGTAACTCTGACGCCGAAATCGGAGTCGAAAGACGACCTCAACGGAAAGTCCGTCGACGCCGCCAAACAATTGCTCCCTAAATCGGTCCAGGCTTGGTCCTTCGACGTCATCTACGAGCTGGCGGGCCATTAATTTCCCGAATCATACTCACCAAGCTTCGTCGAAGACCGGATAAAATCTCCCCGCGAACCAATCCTCTTGCCGGTCCCGATAATACGGCGAACGGATATGTCCGGATTGGCCTACGGTGAGCATCCAAGTGCTGTCCTCCGGTTTATCGAGATTCCACACCAACCGCACCGAAGCGCCATAGTTCGGTTGTTCGACGCGCACCACGCCGCGCCAGCCATATTGCGGCTCGGTCGCGACTTTGAACCAGTCTCCGATCAGCGGCACACGTCCGACAAAAGGATGTTGAGCGGCCCATCGATTTTCTTCGTGGTACGGTTTTTTCGGGAGGCGCGCGATCTCCAGCAGGGCGCGCGCCAGATCGCGCTCCTCGAAGCCGAAAACCTCCGTGCCTTTTTCGGCTTCCAGCATGGCGATCACCCAGCCGCTCTTCATCCAATGATCGTAGGCCAGGTCGCGATCTTTGCCGTCGAAGAGCTCGCGCTTCACGCGGTCGAGGCACATACGAAGGAGGCCGAGCTCGACGGCCACCGCTTCGGTGAAGGTCGCGGGATCTTCCTGCGCGACACCATTCCATTTCGCCCAACGTTCGAGGATGGCCGACTCCTCCGCGTCCTTCGCCTCGACGCGCGCACGCACCCAGTCGAGCAGAAGATGGTGATAGCGGCTCTCGGTATCGAGCTGCAATTTCTCCATGTCCGCGCGGGTGAAATCATCGCGTGAGGACAACACGCGCCGAATGCGATCTTTGCGCAGGTCTTCGGCCCAGCGATGACCATACTCATCCACCCAAATTCGCTCGTTCGCGGTGGCGATATATCTCGGCTCCTCGGCGTTCGGTTGTTTTGGATAAAACAACATCCGCGGCCGCGCGCTGCTCGGCTCGAGGCCGGCCCACTCACCGTCGAGCGCACGTTGCGGGCGGCGCCCGCCGATCTTGCGCTGAATTCCCGTGCCCGACGCGCGGTACATAATATTCTTCTTCTTGTCGACGATGAGCACGTTTTGCGCCGGCGCCTTGAATTCATCGAGCGCGGCATCGATCTCTTCGAGCGATTTCGCCAAATTGTATTTCACCGGCAGGCGAACCGTACCCTCGAGATACGGCAACCACTGTCGCGAGTACCAGCCGTCGCCGAGCGCCGCACGTTGGACCAACGGGCCGCGATGAGTATGGAGCGAATATAATTTCTCCTCACCGCCGTCTTTGATTTTAATGACGTGTTCCCGCTTTTTGACCTTCTGCCAAACTTCCTCGCCATTCTCCACCGAGGCCAAATATTGTTCGCCATCCGGAGATAGTTGTTCGAGCAAGAGATCGTCGACATCTTCACCGACGTTGGTGAAGGCCCACGCCAAATGGGGGTTCATGCCGAGGATGATTCCCGGTAACCCGGGAATCGACACACCGACCGCCCAATCATCTTTCGCCACGCGCATGCGGAGCGCGTACCAGAGGTGCGGAACGTTCGCGCCGAGGTGCGGGTCGTTCGCCAAAAAACAGCCTGTTTTTCCGCACCAAGCCCAGTTGTTACTCCCGAGCGCGTCGTCGGTGGCGATCTTCGTGCCGAAAGCGACAGGCGATTTTTCCGTCGCTTCGATCGCCCGCATCGGCAGCTTCGCGCCGGCCGGCAATACTGGCCGATCGATCACCTTTCGCCCGAACATCGGATCGTTCCACGGATGATCGAGCGAAAAGAGAAAATTGAACCACTCGGCCCCGAGATGATCCTCCCAGACGGAGGCGACGGCTTCGTTATTGGAAAAGGCGGTGAGCTGCTCGATCATCGAGAGCATCACCAACATACTATCTTTGCCTTCCCAATTTTCCGGTTCGGTCCGCAATATTAAGTATTCGATTCCCCAGCGCCGCGTGTTCTCCGAGATGAAGCGATTCACCCCGCGAACATAAGCATCGATCATTTCTTTTTGATCGGGAGGCAAGGAGGCGTATGCACGCGTGGCGACACCATCCCAATCCTCCACCGCGCGCCGGCGATCGACGTCCAGCGCCCGCGCGCCGAACCACTCCGAGAGCCGGCCCCCGGCCATGCGCCGCATCAGATCCATCTGGTAGAGCCGCTCGGACGCGACCACATAACCTTGCGCTTCGACCGCCTCCACCCAAGAGCTCGCGGCGATCGTCGGAATACCGCGAAGTCCCTGCGTAATCTTCGCCGGCTCATATTCCGCGAGCTCGTCGGGATCGAGGCCCTGCGAATAGTATAGATGGGCCGCGTAGCCGCCTGTACCGAGGGCCAGGACGAGCACGACGAGCAGCACACGAAGGAGAACGCGCACGGGTCCGAGGTATCAGACGTGCGGCGGTTGCGCCATCGCGCGCCGGTGTGGTGAGCATGTCGAGCTTGGAACAAGCCGTTCCCGAGACGCTGAAGCGGACACCAAAATGGGTACGGCCCGCGCTCTTGATCACGATTTTGGGCGGACTCTTTATCGCCGGAAAATACACCGGAATCATCGACGAGCTGAGCATCGAGGGCCTGCGCACCAAAGTCGAAAGTACGGGCCCGCTCGGCTTCTTCTTCTATGTGGCGATCTTCTGCGTCGGTTTGTTGCTCTACATGCCGGGCACTTTGTTCGTCGCCGCCGGGATCCTCGCCTACGGAAAGTTGCTCGGCTTTCTCCTCGCCGGGATCGGTTCGTTGGTCTCCATTTCCGTGAGCTTCTTCTTGGTGCGCGCGGTCGGCGGCCAAGCGTTCGCCGAAATCAAAAAACCGCTGGTGAAAAAAATACTCGGGAAATTGGAGGAGCGGCCGATCACCACCATCGCGATTTTGCGCTGCATCTTGTGGCTGAATCCGGCGCTGAATTACACGCTGGCGCTCTCCTCGGTTCGTTACCGGGATTATTTGCTCGGTTCGGTGATCGGCTTGATTCCACCGCTGCTGGCGGCAGCTCTGGCGATCGACTGGATCGTCGCCAACTTGGTGAATTGATCAGCCGAAGAGCAACTTACTTCGAAACGAGATCACCGGCCGGTACGACCAACCGCTTTGCGTCATCAGCGCGATCAGCGGCTCCTTCATTTCTGAAGAATCGAACTCATACTTATAATTATCGTCGAAGCTGGGCACGCCGTTTTCCACCGCGATGCCCAAACGTTGATCTCGGCGCCGCTCGAAGAAAAAGATCGCGCGCTCCACGCTCCACTCGAGCTTCGGCGGCGCCAAACGTCCGTTCGCATCCGGGGGCGCCCACTCGACGATCGCTTCTTCGTCGCGGACGCGCACGGTGCGTTCGTCTTCATCGAGGCGGAGCTGCACGCGTTCCAATGAGCCTGCGCCGGATTCGGCTAGCGCATTCGTCCAGCGTGGATCATTCGTGCGCCAATCGATCACCGCTTCGCCGTCCTTGATTCGGACCTCGAATGGACCACGCTCTCCGCCCAAGGCACGCAGGCGAGCGAGCAGCTCCTGCCGATCGACGGCTTTGGCGCTCGGCTTCGGCGGGATCACCGCAGCCCAGCTCGCCGCGCGCGCCCAAGTGGGGACGACGATCGCCACCCACAGTAAGAATCCGCCTAAAAGCCAAGGAAAATCGTCGTGCAACAGGCGTTCGGCGAGCGAGGCGCCGGACCCCGGTTTGAGGTAGCTGAGCTGCGCGATACGCGATTCGAGGGCCTCTCGCGAAGGCGCGCGGAGAAGGAACAACCAGCGATCTTCCGTCCAGGCGAAGATCTCGACCGGTTTGCCGTCGCTCGCCGTCCCTCCGACGCGCGTGTACGGGCCGCCGCTGGTCCGTTTACTGGCCTTTAGGCCAGTCTCCTCGAAGAGCCCTTCGAGCGCCAAGTTCGCCGTGTACACGTCTTGGAAGGCGGCGACTTTTGCGCTCACGCCGTCCTCGAAGGTCACGCCCACGCCGGCGATGGTGCGCGCGCCGCCGAGATCGGTGACCCGTTCGGCACGCTCATTGGGAAAATAAGCTTGCGCCAAGGCGTCGGTATCGAAGGGGCGATCGATGACGTCGGGTCCCGTGCGTTCGTACGGGAACGGCGCAGTCTGCACGATGTACCAAAGAACGATCACCGGGACGAACAAGCTGCCGATGGTGAGCGCGAAAAATACGAGAGCACGCGGCATGCGTCACCGAGTCCGATAGGGTGCCAAACGATCGAAAGTTTCGGCATCCGGAAATTCTTCGACCAACCATCTCTCGGGAAGTAGCCCCGCGGGTTTCATGTAACGCCCTGCGGATTCAATGACTCTCTCCCAAGGATACATGCCCATGGTTTTTTCGCGCGCGTTGGAGCTGGGATCAAAAAATCCAACCTCGAGCGCTTGCGGTAGCAAAGCACGGACGCCGCGCGCCCAGGTGCAAAAAGTGATCATCTCCTCTTCGCCGTCTTTGCGCATCAATGAATAACTGGCCACAAGGACAGGTCGCTCCGCGCTTTCCTGCCGCTCGAGGAGCTTCTTTTGCGTGAAATAGCGCCAGCCGCGCGCCTTGGCGACTAAATTCCGCACTTTCACCGCTGCTTCAGAGGGGCCGAGCGGGTGAAACGTCTTCCAGCTGTCGCCCTCGAGGATCAGCGGAACACCGCCGATTCCGCGCTCTTTTTGCAGCTCTTGGTCCGTGAGCCGAGAGAGCTCCACCAAACCCTCGCGGTCCTCCTCGCCCGTAACGAACAGCGTGCTCCAGCGCGGAACGGTCACCACCGGCCTCCCGCGCAGCGAAAGCGAGCTCAACATCGCCGGCAACAACATGCGCGCAGCGTCATGACTATCTTGTTCGGCCGAGCGAAATAATCCGGATCGAATTTCAGAAAATGTCGGCGGTATGCGGCGCAAATTATCCAGCGCATATTCGAGTGCACGTTCGAACGGCACTTTCCAATTTTCCAGGTGAGCTTCTTCGATCGGGGCGAGATACAGCTCCGCATCGCAGGCCAGCGCCAAACAATAGTCGTCGGCCAGCGGCCGCGAAGCGTAGCGGCGCTCGGGCGAAGAAACCAAAGACAGAGGGTCGCGCACGATCGGCATCAATTTCAGCCGCGCTTTGAGAAAGTCCGCGGGGACCGGCGGCGCATCGAGGCCCATGCGCGTCCATCGTAGCGCTCTCGCGAAAGCATCGCAGCACTTTAGCGATCGCGATTTTTGCTCTTCTCCTGAATCGGCGCACCTCTGTACTATCGTGCCGCCCGTGCGTGTGTTTTTGGGAGCTCTCTACTTCGCCGTCATCGCTTCCAACGCCGAGGCGTTGCCACAACGGCGGCTCGCGGTGTTGCCCTCGATCGTTCAGGGCGAAAGCGGCAAAACACAAACGCAGCTCCTCTTCGACGAGCTCAGCAAAAGTGCAGAGCTGCGGGTGGGCCTGGATCTCGTCGAATACAACGAGCTGTTCGTCGACGGCGCGGAGCCGATCGCTTCGACCGTTTTGGGGTGCGGCTCCGATCTGACCTGTATTTCTCGAGCTCTGCGCAACGTAAGGATCGAGCTGTGCCTGCGTGCGATCGTGAACTTCGCCGTCTCGCCGCCATTGGTTTCGCTCAGCCTGATCGAAGGACCAGGTGAGCGAATCCTCGCGGAACAACTCGTGGAAGTCGAAAGTGAGAAGCTCGCCGCGAAGCTGCAGCACGCCGGCGACCTCTTGTTCGACTCGGCCGGCTTCAACAAAGGTGGGCGCTTGGTGGTCACGACCGAACCAAGCGACGCAAAAATTTCGGCGCGCAACTGTACTACAGGACAGCTGCTATCCCCCGATTCGCGAGAGGCCGCCCAATTTACGGTGCCACCGGGATGTGTGGAGCTGGATGCTGTGCGCGATGGGTACCAAAAGACGGCCGCGCGGGCCGAGGTGCGTTTAGGCGAAACGACGCCGGTGACCTTGTCACTCACCGCGAACGCCCCCGACAGCGAAGATAGTTTGTTTGCTTCACCTTGGTTTTGGATCGTCGCAGGCGGCCTGGTCGCAGCCGGAACTACAGCTGTCCTCGTGGCCACTGATCCATTTAGTGACGGCACACCCGCTCCCACGTGTTTCTGTGTCGCGACGCCCGACGCGCCCTGCCCTCCCTGTCCGTAACCTTGGCGATCGCTGTTCGGGGCGCAACTAGGGTGCGAAAGAGTGTCGGCTTCGGCTTTTTTAGCCACCGAAAAGAGCGGACCGAAACACTGAAAAGAGGGGGTGGGTTCGGACTCGGGATTCCAGCTCGTCGATGCGCGATAAAAGCCGCGAGCGCCGCCTTCGACTTTTCTTCGCCACCGAAAAGAGCGGACCGAAACACCGAAAAGAGGGGGCGGCTTGGTGCGGCGGGCATGCGTCTGAAGCACGAACCCACCGAGTCTTTTCGGCGTTTCGGTCCGCTCTTTTCGGTGACTCACCTCGCCGCTCGTCGATAGGCGAGCGAGCGCGCGAAAGAGAAAGAGAGAGAGAGAGAGAGAGCCTAAGGAGTGCCGGCCGCGAGGACCGTGCCGAGGTCGCGCTCGACTTGTTCGGCCGCGAATTTGGAGAGCTTCACCGGCACATGGGTCGCGTTGGAGATCGCATAATATTCGACCTTCTTGTCGGCACCTTCGACCTTCCAGATCTCCGTCTGGTTGATCTCTTTGGTCTCGTCTTCACCGAACCAGCGAACCTCGAGGATCGGCGTTCCCTCGCGCGGATACTTTTCGTCGTCGTTCGCGAAATCCGTGGCCGCTAATTTCTCGAGCTTGTCGACATAGTTGTCGACGGTCTCGTTCTTCTCCTCCGGCGCGCTCTCCAGCGCCCAGAAGGCATCCGACGGTGAAAGGCGATTCTTTTGATAGATCGTCTTCGTCTTCCCATTCGCAGAGAGGACCGCCTTACTGATGTCTTTCACCGCTTCCTCGCGAAGCTTGCGCTGCATGAATCGGCCTTCCGGAAATTCGAGATCCCCGAGGACCGCCGACGCGACCAAATAAACATCTTTGCCGCCCGCCGGCCGCACATAGTGATCACGCGAGCCGCTGGTACGGCCGCCGACGTCGATCGCACGTTCGCCGTCCCGCAATTTGAGCACTAATTTTTTCTCGGGGGCTTCGAGCTTCGTCTCTTTCAGCTCTGCGCCTTCGAGCTTGCCTAAAGTGCGCAGCGCTTTGAACGGCGCGAAGCCGTCGAGCATCGCTTTGACTTTGTCGTTGCCGGCAAAAGAACGTTTTCTTTTTCCCTGCTCGACCGCGAACCACGGATATTCTTTTCCAGCCTCGTCTTTTTTGAAGCTGACTTCGACGGTGGACGTCTTCGCGAAATAAACTAATCCGCGCAGCGAATCTTTGGGGACTTCGACGACGTCGACTTTTTCACTTCCGCTCGCGGGCGTTTTTTCGCCTTTGGTGTACGACCAAAAGGCGACGATCAAGGAAACGGCCAACAATGAGCCGTAGAGCTTTACTTCTTTCATGAGCGCCGCCTCCCTCGCGTCATCATGAAGCCGATCGCCAAGACGATCACCGGCACGCCGAGCGTGGTCGAATAGAACACCAGCGCGTCCTCTTCTTTCTTGTGAACGATCTGCACGTCCGCTTCAGAGATCGCGGGGACGACCGGCTCTTCCACTGCGCGCAACCAATAAATGATATCGGCGAGCAGGCGAATATTTCCCTGGCCCTGATTCAAGAGCAGCTCGTCGGCGAAGACGTCCGCGTCCGCAGTGACAAAGGCGCGCGTCTCGTCGCTCTTCTTGCCGCTCGTCGAGGTGCGGGTGATCGCCGCCGCCAAACCATAGGCGACCTTCTTCTCGTCGCCGTCGAAGACAAAATTCCCGTTGAGGTCGGCGAAAGTATCGTCGACCGCCGTCAAAACCATCTCCACCTTGGTTCGTTCGGGGGCTTTTTCCAGCTTCACCAGCGCACCACTCTTATTGAAGATCGTCGCCAATTTCGCGTTGCGGGTCATGGTGGTGACCGACTCGTGCGAGGAATATCGATTCGAGTGGATCAACGCGTTGTCCGCTGCCGTGCGCGTGAGGACAGCATGCGTACGTTCGTTGCCGAGGATCGTCTTCTCGAATTTCAAACCCAGCGGGGCCAACAGCTCATCGAGCCCGTACCCATCCCGCTCAGCCTCGAGCGCGATAAAGATCCTCGCGCCGTGATCGAGTCCCTTCAACAAAGTATCGACCTCGGCCGGCGAAAAAGGCTTCTCCGGGCCGATGATGAAAACCACCGCCGCGTCGTTCGGAATTTCCGAGCCGAGCCCTTCCGCAATACCTAAATTCTTCACCGTATATTGGTTCGTCTCCAATACTTGTTTGAGCTGTTTCAGCGCCGGACGCATGTCTTTCGCATCCGGCGAGGGGGACCGTTCGTCGTGACCGACCGTGAAATAGGCGGTCTTTTTCTCGCGGCTCACTTTCAAGAGTGCGCCGAGGAAACTTTGATCCAGCTTGCGGATCGAAGAACGCGCGCTGCTCATTTTTTCGCCGATGCGGAACTTCTCGTGCGTCTTGTCTTTGCTGACGACGACATATCCGTTCTCGTTTACGCCGGCTTGTTTTGCGAGCTCCGCGGCCAGCGCTTGGTCGACGCGGGTGACTTCGATCTGCGAAGATGCGCCGCGCACCGAGTCGAAATAGGGTTCGAGCGCCTCGGCAACTTCGTTCGCCTTCGCGAAGAAAAGCGTCACTTTCACCGGTTCGGTCAGATCGCGCACGGCGGTCCCGGTCTGCGGGCTCATCCGGGCCTTTTGGCCATAAGAGAGGTCCCATTTCGTATCGTGGCGGTCGACGAGATAGTTCCCCACGAAAGCCAGCGACAGAAATAATCCCAGCGCCAGGCCGCGTTCGAATGCTGAGCGCACGCGGCGGTGCTCGTAACGTTCGATGAACGCCACCGAATAAACGGCGAGCTCGATCGCCGCCATGGGAGCGAGCGAACAGATCACCAAGATCGGCGAAAGTGTCCACGCCACCGCGCGCGCGGTCTTCGCCTCGTCACCCGAGAACATCTGCGGAATCGAGCCGTAGACTGCGAAACCGAGCGCCGCGAGCAACGTCGTCAAAAACAACAAACGCGCGACCGGTTTTTTCTCCTCGGTCGCCGAGCCCAGCTCCTTGAAACGCATCCCGAGCGCGGCCAACACCGCCAACGCAGCGATCGCCGCCATGGCCTTGCGGACACCTGGATCCCCGCCGAAAATTCGCTCACCGGTAAAGAGGGCGAACAACGCGCCAAAACTGGCGAGCGTAGGCCAAAATTGATGAATTCGATTTCGACCGTCTAAGGTTTCCATCGCCGACCCTCGAGGCTGTTTCGAGCCAATAAAAGAAAGAACACCGTCACCGATACATAGAAGACAATGTCCTTGATGGAGATCGTGCCCTGCATGAACGGACGGAAATGTTTGTCATGCAGGGAAAGATATCCGATGACGTCGCCGAGCGGTCCTTCGACCACCCGCGCCAACATCCATTGAAGCAACATCACCACCAAGATGGCCGCGGCGCTGACGACCGCCACCACCTGCGAGTTGGAGATCGCCGAGCCGAAGGTCCCGATGGCCATCGATGCTCCGCCGACCAACAGCAGGCCCAAATATCCGGCAAAAATATGTCCCAGAGACACTTTGCCGTTTTGGAAGATGAACAGCGGCAGATAGATCGTCGCGAGGGTGAGTATCGCCAGGAATAAATATCCGGAGAGGAATTTAGCCAGGATAATTTCCCCGTCCGACAATGAAGACGTCGTCAACAGCGGTAAAGATCCCGACTGGCGCTCCTCCGCGACCAATCGCATGGAGATGAACAGCGAAGCGATCATCACCACGCCGCTCGAGAAAAAGAAAAAATCCGAGAGTACGTCGGTGGAATAACGCGCAGAGCTTCCGATCGCGAAGACGTTGAAAAGAAGCCCGTCGATCAAGAGGATCAACGCCGCGATCACGTACCCCCGGGTGGAGCGAAAATAACTCGCCATTTCCCGGCGCACGATCAGCGATATTCCGGCGAACGCGCTCGGCCGCATACTATCTTCGCCCGCTGCGGTGGCCGTCCGCCTGGCGAGATCTTCGGTGCTGGTGCTCATTTAATTCGTCCTCGCAGAAGGTGATTGCGTCAGCTGGAGGAACAACGACTCCAGCTCGTTGGCCGTCGGCTCCAAACGCCGCAGCCCGATGCCGGCGAGCATCAACGCGCGGGCGAGCTCCTCCGGTTTGTCTTCCGCGAGCCCGACGCGAATTTCCCAATTCGCGGCCCGCGGATGTTTGGAGAAACGGTTGACCAATTTTTTGTCCTGGAGATCTTTGAGTGTCCGATCGATCAGGTCGGCGTCACCGCTGACTTCGATCGAATATCGGCGCGCATCCCCCATCGACGAACCGAGCTCGGCTTCGGTGCCGACGGCGAGCAATTTTCCGCCGCCGATGACCATCAAACGATCACAAGTCTGGCTGATCTCCGACAACATATGGCTCGAGAGCAGCACCGTGTGGCGCGCGCGCAGGTCGCGAATCAAAGTACGCATCTCTTTGATCTGCGCAGGGTCGAGGCCGTTGTTCGGCTCGTCGAGGATCACCAGCGCGGGATCGTGGATGATCGCCTGCGCGATGCCGACGCGTTGTTTGAAGCCGTGCGAGAGGCTGGAGATCAGCTCGTCCGCGTAGTCGCGCGTGGAGGTGGTCATCAACACTTCGTCGACGCGCCGCTCAGTTTTTTGCGGATCATATCCGCGCAGGCGCGCCGCGAAATGGAGGTAGGCGCGAACGGTCATGTCTTCGTAGATCGGCGGCCGTTCCGGCAAAAATCCGATCCGCCAGCGCATCGCTTCCCCGGCGGCGATCATGTCGCGCCCGTCGATCTCGATGCGTCCCGCGGACGGAGAGAGTTGCCCTGCGAGCATACGCAGCGCGGTTGTTTTTCCAGCGCCGTTCAAACCGAGAAATCCGACGATCTCTCGATCCGCGATCTCGACGGTGAGATCGCGGACGGCGCAGCGATTTCCGTAATATTTGGTGAGTGCTTGCGTCCGGATCATGGGTGCTCCCCGCGGATGGAATTACAGCGATTTCAACGAGCGTCAACAAGGGACTGCGTGTTAGGCCCGATAGGTGCTCGATGCGCTGGCGGCGTTTGGCGCGCGGGGGATCGCGTGGAACAAAAAACGTGTCGCGGTCGTGGTTCCCGATGCGACTCGGCCGTTCGACGCAAAAAGAATGCTCGCGCCTTTGCTCTCTTTTTTAGCGCGGCGCGGAGCAAAACCGTCGTTGGTCGTCGCGCTTGGGCTCCACCGGCCCATGACCGCGGAAGAATCCGCCGAGCTGCGTGTTTTGTCTTCGGCCTACTCCGCGCCTTTGTTCGAGCACCGCGCCGATGATCCCCGGCTTTTGCTGGAAAACGGGCCGCCGATCAGTGCCTACGAGGACGGGCGCGGCCCACTTCTGCCGCGGCGGTTCGCGCGCGAGGTCGTCCACAGCGACCTGGTCTTCGTGACAGGAATAGTCGAGCCGCACCAATACGCGGGATATTCGGGCGGCGCGAAGAGTGTGGTCATCGGCTGTGGATCGAAAGAGACGATCAGCGGCATGCACGGGCTCCATTTTTTGCGCGATCCTCAAGTGCAGCTCGGCGAAGCGGAACAAAACCCGTTTCCAACGCGCCATCGGCAGGCTCGCCTCGGAGCTCCCGGAGACGTTCGCTCTTCAGGTGGTTCCGGGGACGGCGGGACCCGGCGGCGGACCATTCTTCGCGGTCGGCCCCTGGATCGAAGCCTTCACCGCTGCGCGCAAAGTTGCCGCGGCGACGATGTTCGAGGCGGTGGAGCCGCCGCTCGACTATGCGATCCTCTCGGTGCCGCCGGCGAAAGCGAAGAGCTTCTATCAGGCCTCCCGCGCGGCGACTTATGTCGCCCTGATCGATCGGCCAGCTGTCCGTTCGGGCGGTACGCTGGTCATCGACGCTCCGTGCCCCGAAGGGATCGGCGAAGGTGAAGGTGAACGTGCTTGTCGCGAAGCGATGTTGCGCGGCCGAGATAGTTTGCTCGAAGAGCTCCGCGGCACGCGTCCGGTCTTTTCCACGGGCGGCGCACAACGGGCGTATTTATTGGCGCGTACTGTGGAGCGAAATACGGTCATCCTCGCCGGCTGTAAAAATAGACATCCGGAGCTCGCCGCCATGGGTATCCGGCAGGTCGATAGTCTCGAAGAGCTCTCTTTATCCGGCGCGGGCCGGCATTTCGCGGATCCTTTTTTGAAAGTACCCAGGCTCGTATGACCCGCATCAAGATCTGCTGTATCTCCGACGAATCTGAGGCCCAACTGGCCGTTCGGGCAGGTGCTTCTCTGCTCGGCTTGGTTTCCCAGATGCCGAGCGGGCCGGGAGTGATCGGCGAAGAAATGATCGCGCGGATCGCCGCAGGAACCCCGCCCGGAGTCACCTCCACACTGCTCACCTGCGCCGCCACCGCCGAAACAATCTTGAGCCAACAACAACGGACCGGCGTACGCGCGCTCCAGCTCGTCGACGAAGTATCCCTGGAATTATTGCGCGAGCTGAAAAATAAATTGCCTGGGGTGGCGCTGATGCCGGTAATCCACGTGCGCGATGGCGCAGCGATCGAAGAAGCAAAACGCCTCGCGCCCGAGGTTCACGCGTTGTTGCTCGACTCTGGAAATCCGGCCGCAGCCATCAAAGAGCTCGGCGGCACCGGGCGCGTTCACGACTGGGAAGTGAGCGCGGAGTTGGTGCGTTCGGTGAGCGTGCCGGTATTTCTCGCCGGTGGATTGAATCCGGAAAATATTGGGCGCGCGCTCTCGATGGTGCGTCCCTTCGGCGTCGACATTTGTAGCGGCGTCCGCACGGCCGGCCGCCTCGATGCCGACAAACTATCTCGTTTTGCGGCGGCGATCCGCGCTCATGACGCTGCCACCGCGGTGTGAAATGCGGCCCGCGAATGTGCCGCTGAAATTAGCGTGGGACGATCGCAAAATGATCGCTGACGACGCGTTCACCGGAGCCGGTGGGCAGATCGTTGACCCGATTTCCGCCGATCACCAAGCTGGTGCTGCCGCCGCCGTCGAGCATCATCGCTTGCTCCGCGCCGAGATCGGCCAAGAGGCGCGCCATTTCGTTGAACGTCGCGCCCGACGCGTCACCCTGGCGTCCTTCGATGGCCACCAAGAACATGCGGTTGTCGCTCGTGAGACCGACGGCGGAGCGCGGGTGCCGGTCGTTCGAATAAAACGACTCACCTTCGACGATGCGCGGCTGTCCGTCGATGACCAGCGGCGCACCATTGCCGCCGATGGCGCTCGTCCAATTCGGATCGACTTGGGCCTGCGTGCCTTCGCGATCGATCAAACATTTATTCGCCAGATCGCAGGCGAGGAACAACCAATCGGGCCGATCTTGCGACCACGCTTGTCCTTCGCTCACCGCCAAACCATTCGGGGCATAACCATCGTAATTGAACCAGTCACCGTTGATGGCCACCAGCGCACCGGTGGACTGTGCAAATGCGGAGGTCGTCTGCCGGCGTTCGTTCGAGCCGGTCACGCGGGTACGAAATTCCGTACTATTTAAATCGACTTCCACCACGTGTCCGACGTGCGGGCCCGCCGCGGTAAATCGATAATATTGGACGCCCGGGAAGGGGCGCTCCAAAGAGCTGCCCGTCACCTGAAAGGTGGTGATCGCGGGATTCAGCGGCGCACGTTCGACCGGCGGAGGCGGAGTTGTCGGAGCGACGGTGATCGGCGTCGTCTCGGGTGTCGTCTGCAGCGCGGTCTCCGGCGGCGTGGTGGGAAACGGCGCGGCGGTCGCCGCGGGGCGATCTTTCAGCGGCGCGTGTTCGACCCCCGGATGATGCGCGAGCAAGGGAATGGAGATCAGCGTCGTTGCACCGGCGACCGTGGCCGCAACCTTCTGCACACGTTTGTTTCCAAAGAAACGCGCGGTGCGTTCGGGCGTATGAGCCGCGGCGTTCTCCTCGAGCTTGGGGACGATACTTTGCTGAACGCCCTCCGCAGCGTCGCTCTTTCGGAGAGAGGTCAGTCGGCCGAGGTGGAGAACCATCGAGGTGGTTATCGGTGGGTGCGAAAACGGGTCGCTTACAGGGCCGGTGAAATGAATCTGGGGCTCACATTTGTTCGTGAATTGCCGCGACCTTCCGCAGGTCTTTGTTCAAGCTGAGGCTGTCAGTCGAGCCCATGGCGCGCGCGGAGACGTCGATTTCCCCGTGAAGGATGAGCGCCTTCCGAACATTCTCGCGGCCGAGCTCCGGGTTCGTTTTCAGCGTCTCCGCCTGAGCCGCGATCGTCCTGAGCGTCAGCTCCGGCGCCGCCTGGTAATGCGCCGCCACCAGCGGCGAGCCTTGAATGAGCGCGGTCGCGGCTTCATTCAGATAGGCGAGCTCTTTTCCGCGCGGACCTTTGGGATCGCTCGTCGGCGCCAGCTCTCGTGTCAGGCCAAAACTATCTAAATGGCGCAACACGCGCTCTCGCAACAAGGGCTTGAACGCCATGTCGACGGCGAAGACACGCATATAGTCCAACATCGCAAAGGCGGTAGCTTTCGCGTGGTGCGTCTGTTCTTGAGCTTTGAAAGCCACGTCGCCGTCGCGCATCAACACCAACGAACCGACCGCCGAGCCATGTTGGGAGAGGAGCCCATCGCCCGTGCTGTCCGCGAGGCCACCAGACACGGGAACGCCGCCCATACCTGGATTGAGATATTTGCCCGGGTAACTATAACTCCCCGCGAGCACCACCGGGTCTTGGCGGCTGAATGCGTAAAATGACTTCGCTCCGTCCCAACCTTCGGGCGCCGGCTTATTCATACCCGGTGCGGAAGCGAAATAGGCGTGTGGAACGGACTCTCCGCGTTCGATGCGGCCGCGGACATAGTGCTGCGCCAAAGCGCCGCCCAAACTATGTCCGATGACCGCGCCGATCTTCTCCGCGTATTTTTTCAGCGGGCTTCCCGGCAAAGCCAAAAAGTGCTCGGCGACGCCCGCGCCGACGTCCGCATAAGTCGAATTCGCCGTTGCGCCGGTCCCCGCTTTGTCGCCGAGCTTCACATCGCGGCGCGCGCCGTCCGAATTCGTACCGCGAAAAACGACGGCATGAGTTTCCCCTTCGGCGTGTTTAATTTTCCAAATATGATATCCGGTGCCGACCGGAGTATCTTTGGGGAGCGCCGCAATGCCGCGTTGGTCGACGGTCTGAGTAAATTGATCGACTAATTCGAAGCTGACTTTCCCGGTCTTTTTGAGGCCGAAGAGATTTGCCTGGCCGGGAGAAAGTGTCAGGTCGAATTTCGTCCCGTTCTGCAGCTCCATATAACTGAGCTGCACGAGAGCATCGTTTGCCACCACCGGTTTTGGATCGAGCCCGGTCTGTCGGAGCCGGGCGAAATGTGCCGGCAGAGTTTCCTGCACGAACTTCGTATTTGCCGCGGGATCGGTGCTCGCTTTTGCTTTTTGATAGGACGCCAACATCTTCGCCTGCATCGAGAAACGTTCCCCGACCGGATCGAGAAAACGTTCGACCAGCGCGTGTTCTTTGGGAACGACCGGCACCAGGCTCGTCGAAAGCGGCGGCTTCGGGCCCGATGTTCGAGGCGTCGGCAAGTCCACACGGAACAGAGGAGCGCGCGCCTTATCGTGGTGACCGATACGCGACCCGCTGCTGAAGGAAAAACTGCGCTCCATCAACGGACGTTCGAGCAGTCTCAATTGGTCCGGCTTCAAACGGATCGTATACGCAGGCTTCGTCCAGAGAGGACTGAACAACGACGACCGCTGCAGGCGGAGCAGCGGCGCACGATGAAGCGCGCGGTGAAGGGCGTGCGGTCCGACGTGCGAACCGGCGTGCGGATTGATGGCGCTGAAACGGCGAAGAAACTGGCTGACTCCACGGCTCATGAGATGCGCATCATCAAAGCGCGTGCCGTGCAGAAACGCGGAAAAATGCGGCGAATTAGGCGGGATTCGTGATGTCACGGTGACATCACGTGACGGACTCAGGCGGACTTCTGAATGCGGCGGCGCAGCTCGCCGGTCGCGTCCATGGTCATCAGATCCGCGAAGCCTCCGATCGGTTCTCCGTCGATGAAGATCTGGGGCAACGTCCGCTGGCCGGTGGCCCACGCGAGCCAGCCGCGCAGCACATAATCCTCACCGATGTCCACCTCTCGAAACGAAACGCCGCGCTGCTTCAAGAGGTCGCGAGCGTAGTCGCAATATTGGCAATCGGGCTTGGTATACACTCGGACTTCTTTGACCGCGGGCTGATTTTTGTTCATGCCCCGAGGATATGCGGGGCCTCTGACAGATCAGGTCAGAGGCCTTTTTCCAAGTCGCGGACTTCGTTTTCCAGCGCGCTCGCTCTTGCCGAATCGAGATCCGGTCGCGCAGCTTCCATCGACAGCTTGGTCATCAGACGCATCGCGTCCTTCTCCGCTGCCGAGCCGGTCTCTGCTTTCGACTTCGCCGCACGCACGCGCGCGATCAACGCGTTGACCAACTCTTTGGGATCGGTGGTGGTCACCGCTTCCACGCGCCGCTCAACGACTCGCTCTGTTTTGGGTTCTTTGTCCTCGCGGACAGCTCGCCGTTCACGACGCCGTTCGGGGTCTCGATCTTCTGTCGCGCCCGGATGTTCGACAGGTGTCTCTTCGGCGCGAATGTCTTCGCTGCGCTTTTCCACTGAAGGAGCGATCGAGGGTGCCGGCTGAAACTGCGGTTGTTGCGGCTCGGCGGTGATCTGCTGGACCTCGTTCGCCTCCGCGAGGCGCCGCTGATCGAGCACGACCGCGGTCCCGCCGATGCCCAAAACCAGCGTCAGTGCCATCAGCGGCAACACAACCTTGAGCGGCACTCCCGAACGCGGCGGCACCATCTGCATCGAATATGGGGTGGGGAAGGCGAGCGGAGTCATCGCCTCCGGCTGGAGCTGATCCGGTGGTAATTGGACCGGATTGATCTGAATTTCCTCGGGCGTGTGCAGCGTGGGCCCGAGCGGATCTTCGTAGTCTTCGCCGAGCGGCCCCATCGGGAGCGGCGAAAGGATCCCTTCGCGCTCGGCGAGCACCACCACCGGCGCGGGAATTTCCGGCGCACTATTCATGCGCGCCGCCAAGAGTCTGAAGACTTCGGTTTTGCTCTGACCCAGCTCGCCGATCAACATCTCACCGACGACTGTCGCCAACGGCTGTTGTTCATCGCGTTCTGGAATAATGAGACGCAGCGCCGCAAGAAACTCGGCAGCCGTCGCAAAACGGTGGTCGCGAACCGGCGACAACGCACGCGCACAAAGCTCGTCCATGGCCGGCGGCAGATCGGCGGCGTATTTCGAGGGCGGGGTATAGTTTGGTTTATGTTGGGCCCGCAACAGTCCGGCGAAAGTAGTGCGGTCGAAATAGTTCTTCAGCGTCAACAATTCCCAGAGCACGATCCCCATCGCGTAAAGATCGACCCGTTGATCGATCTTTTCTCCCGCGACCTGCTCGGGCGCCATATATCCCGGCGAGCCCATGATGACGCCGGTGCCGGTTTTCCAATCCTGCATCGACGATTTTCCGATGCCGAGGTCGATCAGACGCGTAATTCCGTCCTCGCCGACCATAATATTTTTCGGCGCAATATCTCGGTGAACTATCCCGAGCTCGACTCCGCTTCTTTGATGGCGCGCGGAGTGGAGCGCCTCGAGACCTTGGAGCGCGCCGCCGATAATATCGCCGACCGAGTGCAGTGAAGCGCGGTGTTTCGCGTTCCGCAGCTCTTTCAGCATGCGCGAGAGCGGCCAGCCCGCGACATATTCCATGGCGATGTACAAAACCTCGCCGACCATCCCCGCGTCGTAACATTTCACCAAATGTGGTGAGCTCACGGAGACGGCGATCTCCGCTTCGTGGCGGAAGCGGCGGACGAAATCACCCTCTTCCGCGAGCCTGCCGTGCAGCCGTTTGATGACCACGACCTCCGGCAAACCGCGGCGCCGGTCGCGCGGCCTCGCTAAAAACACGTCGCCGCCGCCGCCCGTCCCGAGCGCTTTTAAAAGGACGTACGGTCCAAACGGCGCAGGAAGTCCCGACATATTAATCCAGCGGTACCAGCTTCGAATAAGCGTCGTATCGGCTTTGAATCTCGCTCACGTATTTTACCGCCTCGGAACGGAGGCAATATCCGTTTCGCGCCTGTCGCGCGTATTTGGGCTCGCTCGAGAGCAACACCGCTTTCTCTACGTTCCCAAACCACCGATTCGCATCGAGCCGCATATCTTTCGCCAAACGCCGGGCGTCCTGGACATGCCCCGGCCCACAATTGTAGCCCGAAGACACCAGCCGCCAATCGAGCTCATCTTGTTTTGCATATTTTTTAGGACGCACGCCGAGGGAGCTCGCGAAATCCGCGGCCAGCTCATCCTCGAAACCCAATGGTTCGAGCGCGAAAGCCGCGTTCGGGCTGCGCATCGGCGGAGTCTTCTCATGAGCCCACCCGACGGGAAAGGGCTCGGGCCCAGAGGCCCTCCATGTCAGCGATGGCACCATGCGTCGACCGAACGCTCGGCTGCTCATTCGAGATGTGTGCCAAAACGTTGCGGCTCTCATTCCCTCGGAAACGGTGCACCCGAGCGTCGGCCAACGACGCGTCAGCGAAGGACTGCGTCTCCGCGCGCCCAAAGGTTCGTGGTGCCCACGACGTTCGCCGCGGCGGTGAAACGGACGAGAAAGTCCCCGGCGTTGGTCTCCGCGGTGCTCTCGACGCGGAGCTCGTAGACCGCCTCGCCCGCGGGCAATCCGGCCAAGATGGCCTTTGGTACAGTACCCTGCCCGGCGCTCGCCGCGTACTTGCACTCCACTGCGCGGCGCCGATCGACCTCAAAGCCGGAGAGCGTGAAGCGCAGCAAGCCGAGCGTGCTGTTGGACCAGCGAAGCTCGAGGGCGTCGTTGCGGTTGAGCTCGAGCTTCTCGCCTGCGGGCGGAATGATAGGTGTCGATAGTATGGGTTGCGAGGGCGCGGTGACCTCGATCTGGAAGGCCGGAATTTCCGCGCCCACGGCTTCCGCGTGCAGGAGCTCACCACCGGAAAAATACGAGCTCGAATAGTTCCAGGGCGAATATTGTCCGCCAAATTGTGCGAATAAATAAACTTGGTGGCTGCCACCGTCGATGACGATGTCACCCGCCGTGACGCGAGCGCCTCCATCGAGCGAAGGGGGTGTCCGCGGATAACACTCGCGCAACTTACACTCATCCCCGCTGAGCAGCGGCGTGATGTCGGCGCATATTTCGGATGGTTCTTCCGCGAAGCCGGCGGTCACCGAGTAGGAATTGCTCGGGCCGGCGTCGCTCGTGTAAGCGCGATCGAAGGCGTAGATGTGCCCAGTGAGCTCGGCATCGATCGCCCCGAAGTCGCGCGGGCCTGCGTCCGTCGATCTTTCGGCGTTCGCTGCGTTCGGCGTGTCGTTGTTGTCGCATGCCGCGAGCAACACCAGGACCGCCGCCAAGAAACGCATCGCTCTATGATACCGAGATTACGAATTAGGAGGCCAAGTTTTCCAACCAGTAGGTGGGACGAACTTCGGCGTCGGGGTGCGGGCGCCGGCCGATGCCCGAGATGACCAAGACGGAGTCGATGCCCGCGGCGTTTGCACCGCGGATATCGGTGTGGAGCTGGTCGCCGATCATCACCACCTGGTCGATTGGACAGGAGGCTCGGCGTAGCGCTTCTTGAAAGATAGGGAGGTGCGGCTTGCCCAGGCGCACGAAACGCGCACGTTCGTGGTGCGCGCGGGCTTGGAGCGCACCTTCGAGTAAATTGGCGAAGCTTCCCGCCGCGATCCCGTAACGTTCGTCGCTCTTCGGATAGACCAGGTCGGGGTTCGGCACGACGACGTCGATCTCTTCACCGCGATCCATTTTTCGGTAGAGCAAAGTCAGCGAAGCATCGAGTGCTTCGAGCAGCGAATATCCCGCTTCATCGCCGATCACCAACACGCGGACGTCGCGATAGTTGTCCGCGGGAAGGGGAACTATCTCGCCGCCGGCTTTTTCGACATATTGTTTCGTATCGTCGGTCCCGAGCACCACGGTGCCGGCGCCGTCCAGATGGTGGTCGCGATAATACGGGGCCAGCAAAAATCCAGACGAAATCACGCGCACGGCGGGAACCGAAACGCCGAGCGCATGATATCGCAAGGAACACGTCTCCGGCGAGCGGGAAGCGTCGTTGGTGACGACGTAATATTCCCGGCCGGCAGCCTCCAGCGCGGCGATGAATTTTGCCGCGCCGGGGAGGCCGCGATTCGCGTCGACCAAAACGCCGTACGCGTCGAGCAAGAAGACGCGATAACGTTCGATCAGACGCGCGACCGTGGTCTGTTCCACGGTCGCTACCTACTTATAAACTCAGCCTACGGCCACCGGAATTTGCCGCGGCTTCTTCGCTTCCTCTTTGGGGAGATGAAGCTTCAACACACCACTGTTGAGCTCTGCGCGAATCTTGTCGCCCTGAATACCCGCGGGTGCGCGGAAGCGACGCGCGTGCTCATAACCGGTGGCGTTGCCCGAAAAGAGGTCGACGCCACGCCCGCTGATCGGCGCACGAATGGTCAGCTCACCGTTGTGCAGCTCGATCTTCATTCCTTCGGCGCTGGCACCCGGAATATCGAGCATCAACAGATACTCTTCCGTGTTCTCCAAGACGTCGACCGGCGGCGTCAGCTGTTGGATCGCGGTCTCCTGAGACTCTTCGCGTTTCGATAGTTGGTTCATAATATCCTCCTCGAAAAATATTCGATCTCGGCCGCACGATGACGCGGGCGAGAGATCCTTTTTTCTCGCTCGATAGTTGCGCGCATCAAGCCGCGCGAACCGAGATTTGCCGGGGCTGCGCTTCTGCCGCTTTCTCCAACGTCAGCGTCAACACGCCGTCCTTCAGCTCGGCGGTGGTCTTGTCCGCGTCGACCTTCGACGGCAGCGTGAACGATCGCGAAAATTGGATCATCCCGCGCTCACGGCGGTGCACTTTGTAACCTTCCGGCACGTCATTTTTGCGTTCACCGCTGATGGTGAGCACGTTGTCGTGCAGCGAGACCTTGAGCTGGTCCTGCGGAATTCCCGGAACCAGCGCCGTCAATTGGAGCGCTTTGCCGTCGTCTTTCAGGGTGAGCTGACCGGTGGATTCGGCCTGCTCGTAGCTCTGATCGTAACCCTGTTCCATACGCCGGCGGAGCGCGTCCATCCAAGCGAGCGTGCGATCGAAGTCCGTCCAATAACCAAGCATAATGTTCCTCCTCGCGGGGCCTTAACTAGAGCCTTAATGGCGGCCCGGTGTTTGCGCCCCGATGTTTGCGGGCCCACGAATAAGAACCATTTCTGGGCGTCAAATGCCGGGAGGACTACTTTGTTTTTTCTGTCGAAGTAATTCGGATCCGCTTGTTTTCACCGACCCATACGGTGCGTTTCAGCCGCAATACTCGGGAATAAGGTTTGCGCAGCTGAATTTCGTGTTTTCCAACCGATACTTTGAAATCCCGAAGCGGAGTATATCCGGCGACTTTTCCGTCGATGACCACGATGGCGTTCGGGGTGGCCTCGAAGGAAATATATCCGAGCTGCTGTCTGGCCGGTTTCCTCTTCTCCTGTACGCGCGGACGGACCGGGGACGGCTTCTGTTTTTGGGGGGAAATTTGTACGGCGAGCGGCGCGGGGATCGGCGGTGTTTCCTCGACAGATTCTTCCGTTTCGGCGATCTCCTCCGGCGTGGTGCTGGTGAGTACGATCGTCGAAGTCACCGTCGCGGTCGCGGGAATCATCGCAGCGAACGCCAAGGTTGCTGTGGCGGCCGGTGAGGCGGTGCGAACCTCGGGCAGAATATTCGTGTTCAGCGCCGCTCGCAGCTCCCGAGCGACGTCCTCGGCCTCCTTGAGCGCGACCGCCTCGTGCTGCGCGCTGTCGGACTCTTTGCGAACCTCGGAATAAAAAACGACGCCGATGGCGATCAACAAGGCGGCGACGATCCACGGGAGCGTTCGGCTGCCCCCGGCCGGTTTTTCACCCGAAGATGAGGCGCTCGAGACCGGCGTCGGCTCCCGCGCGCGATCCTCTTTTGTCTTCGGTGGAACCTTTTTCTCGGCGGACAAAGAGATCAGATCCGCGCTCGCCAGCGAGATCGGCTCCATACTTTTTTCCGCGGGCGGCAGCGCGGGAGCGGCGGCGGTGATCGACGCGAGGCGGATCCGGTGGCTCGCTTTTTCCGCGGCCAGCTCATGCGCCGCAAACTCTTCGACCGTCTCCCCCGCAAAGACCGGGCAACGCTCGAGCGCGCGCGCGAGCTCGCGGGCATCTTGATATCGAGCCGCGGGATCGACCGCCATTCCCTTCATCACGACTTCGTCGAGCTCGGGCGGAATATTGGTCCCTATTTTCGAGGGCGGCGGAACCGTGCGGCGCTCTTCGGCATCGACCACCGGATTTCCGGTGCCACTGAAGAGTTTCTTGCCGGTCAACATTTCGTGCAGCACCACCGCGACACTATAAATATCGCTGCGGCGATCTATCTTTTGCTGCGCGAGTTGTTCGGGCGCGACATAAGTTGCTTTGCCTTTGACCACGCCGAGCTCGGTCTCGGGTGCTTCTCGGCCGCGGCGCAGCGCGATCCCGAAATCGAGAATTTTTACCTTCCCGTCGAAAGTGATCATTAAATTATGCGGACTGATGTCGCGGTGCACGACGTTCAGTAACTTACCTTCGGGATCGGCGAGCTCGTGCGCAGCGTGTAATCCGCGGCAGACTTCCACGGCAATTCGCGCCGCGACCGAAGGTGGCAACCCGCCGGATTTCATCTTCATTAATTTCGAGAGCACGACGCCCGGCACATATTCCATGGCCAGATAAAGCGTCTCTTTCTCTTCCCCGAAATCATAAACCTGGGCGATGGCCGGATGATCGAGGCGCGCCATCAAACGCGCTTCGTCGAGGAACATACGGCGAATATCGTCGCGGCGGACTAAGTCACCGCGGATAGTTTTGACGGCAATTAATTTTTCAAAACCATGCGCTCCGCGGCGGCGGGCCAGCAAAACTTCGCCCATACCACCCGCGCTCAATCGGCCGAGGAGCTCCATACCGCCGAAAGGGGTGTTCACAGCCGGTTCCCTTTGAGCGCGCGGATCTCACGTTCGATCTCTTGCAGTGCGCGCTCCCAAGGTTTCGTCTGTTCGCCGACCGAAGAGCGAGCGGCGGTCAGAGCTTGCGTCATCTCCTGAGCAGTTTGAAAACGATCCTCGATCCGCGGAGCGAGCGCGCGATCCACGATCTCCGTCAGAGCGCGCGGAAGCTCGGGATGCAGCGCCGAGAGCGAAGGTGCGCCGTCGGTCATCATCTCCACCAGGAGCGCGTTATAGTTTTGTGCAGCGAACGGCAGCTCTCCGGAGAGCCCGTAATAAAGGACCACGCCGGCGGACCAGAGATCCGAACGTGCGTCCGCATTTTCGCCGCGCATCTGCTCCGGGCTCATGAAATACGGCGTCCCCAGCACGGAGCCGGCCTGCGTGAGCCCCTCGGTCGATTGAATGCGGCTCCGGTGCGCGATGCCGAAATCGAGCAATTTCGTACGCGGGCCGCGTTCGTCTTTGACGAGAAAAATATTGGCCGGTTTCACGTCGCGGTGCACGAAACCTTTGAGGTGAGCCGCGTGGAGCGCACCTGTCACATCGATCAGTGTCCGGAGGATCAGTCGTTGATCGACGCGCCCGGCGGCCACCGCACGGCCGAGATCTTCGCCTTCGAGCAGCTCGAAGATGAGATACAAGGCGCCGTCCTCCAAACGCCCGGCGTCGAGCACTTCGGCGATCGCCGGATGTTGGATCGCCGCCGGTGCTTTCGCCTCCTGCAGAAAACGCTGCGCCGCCGTCGAGGTATTGGCGAAATCCGCGTGTAATAGTTTGAGCGCGACGCGCCGATCGGTCAGCTCGTGGTGCGCGCGATAAACTGCGCCCATGCCGCCGACGCCGAGCACCGAGAGGAGGCGGTACTTGCCGTCGATCCGTGAGCCGATACGTGCCTCCGCGGCTTTGATGTCGTTGTCGTAAGGCATCGCGTCCCGTCAGCCGAGGCTGTCGATCTCCTTCGGATCGAGGTCATTAAAGCCGGAATGCGGCGTAGGCAACAGCCGGGGCGACACTGCGGATTCTTCGGCTTCGGAGAGGTCGAGCACCGTTCCGCGATCGATGGTTCCGCTGCTTTTGTCGAGCACTTCGATCTTCGGGCGCAGGCCGAGCTCCAGGTTCGGTTCCACCACGCGTACAATTTCTCCGGTGGAGAGTCGCGCATGATCGCCGCGTTTGGTGACACCCACGAGACCTGCGAAGCGCTCCAATAAGTAGGGATTGAAGCGCGAGCCGATGCGCCGAACCATATATGTCGCAGCGCCCCGCATCCCGTGTTCGTCGTCGAAAGGGCGGCAGGTGCGGATCGAATCGAAGGTGTCGGCGAGGCGCACGATCTCCACGGCCAAAATTTGGTCGTCGCGCGGAGGGAGCGACGCGTGATGTCCGAGCGCCGCGACGGCCGCGGTGCGTTCCAGGCCGCCCGTTTGAAACAAGATGCGTGCACCTTCGACGGTGTGCCGCGCGAGCAACGCGGCTTCGCTGTCGGAGAGACCTGTCCTTTTGGATAGTATGGCTTCGGGTACTTTTGTTTTGCCGACGTCGTGCATCAGACCCGCGAAGACGATGGTCTCCGCTTCTTCACCTTCGACACCCAAGGCGGCGGCCAACATGCCGGCGAGCATCGCGGTGTTCACCGAATGGACCACCGCGAAATCGTCGCGATCGCGTAGCGCGAGCAAGGTGGCCACCGGCGCGCGCGAGTCGACGACCACCTCGAATAAGGATCGCGCCAATTCGGTGACCGCACCTTGGCTGACGGCACCGGCTTCATCGGCGCGGCGCATTTCGCGGGAGAGCGCCTTTTTTCCGCGGAAATACACATCCCGGAAACTTCCCTGTTCGGCGCCGCTCATCAACGCCAGGTGTTTGACGGTGATCTTTTCGACGCCGCGTTCGCGTAAGTATGTGTCCGCTCGAACAGCTGCGACTTCTGCGGCCTCTGCTCCGAGATAGCTGAAGAGCGCCTCGATCTCGGAGAGCTGCACACCACTTTTGATGCCGACGATCTCTACGTCGCGCTCTTTGTAGGCCGCGATCAAACGCAACACGGAGCTGGGCGGATCCATGATCGGAATTCCGCCGACCGCGAAACCTTGTCCCAGCAGCGCGAAAGTGAGCTCTTTTTCACCGGCGCGATCGAGGTACTTTTCCATCTCCTCGCGGAGCGCCTGCAGCGTCCGTTCGAAAACGCCGCTCTTCGTCGAATACAGACGCCGGCTATTGTTCGCGCCGGCGAAACGGGCCGCGAGGTCTCGAGCCGCATTTTCGCGAGAGATCTCAGCTCTTCTTTTCACGGCTCTCCCTCTTTGATTGGAGCGCACGTTCGCAAAGCTCGCGGATCGACCGCTTCTTGCTGGCTAAACCTTCCTCGAGGACTGCGCGTGCTTCCGGTGTGCCGTTGTTGGCCAACGCCTGAGCGGAGGCGGCGCGCATGTCGTCGAGGTGTTTGCTGGGAAGCAACTTACCTTTGAGCAAAAAATCTTTGAGCGGCTCGATCGCCAATGCGGAGCGTGACCAGCCGAGCGTATCGATCGCCGCGAGCTGCAGCTCGTTCAGTCTTTTTTCGCTGTCGCCGCCGGGCGCGAGGTGAAGCAAGGCGCGCGAAGTTTTTTCGCCTTTCCACCCGGCGATCATCGCCAAAAGGCCGAGACCTTCTCCGTCGGGTGCGCTGGCCAATGCGCGGACCGCATGATCTTTGGAGCGCCCGCGACTATTTTTGAGCGCGCCCCGGACAATTTTTATCCCTAATTTTCGATCGGCGGCCATGGCGATACGCAGCAGATTTTGCACGCGTTGCGGCTCAGCTTTTTCCACTTGCGAGCCGAGGTCTTTCAACAGCTCGTGATCGAAAGAGGCCAGGCGCTGAAATACTTGGTCTTTGAAGGCACGATCGGCCTGCCCCTCCATGGCGCGCAGCAGGATTTCGCCCATCATTCGGCTGTTCGCGCCGCCCGACCTAGCCAGATGGACAGTACGTTCCGCACCACGATCACCGGTGAGCAGCTCGCGGGAAAGACGCGCAAGGGCGCCCTCGGGATCGTCGTCCGCCCGGCGCAACACCGCACGAAACAGGGTCATCGACGCTTCGCTCGGCTCACCGCCTTGTTCGATGGTGTCGATCGTTTCGCGGATCGCCTCGACCAGCGGCGGCTGAGGGGATCTGGTCTCCACCAACACTTCGGCCAAGGCGAGTGCGGCGCCGGCATCGACACGTGCCGCGCCGCGCGACCGCAATATTTGTTCACCTTCGACGGCTAAGTATCGCCCGGATATTCGGTTACGTGTTCTTGCGGACAGCTCTGCTTTTTTCGAGGCGAGATCGATCTCCAGCATTCCGAGCGCCGAATCTTCCAGAGCCCGGGAGCGGATTTCGAACCACAAGACACCGTCGAGGCGCTTTTTGCGCTTCTCCATCTCGCGATCGACATCTTGTAGTAATTTGCGGCGGCCCGCTTCGATCGGACGCAGGCGGCGGATCAAGTTGCCGACCGCGCGGACAGCTCCGGCGTCACCACTTTGATCGAAGAGCGCGGAAGCGACCGCTTCGACGATCGCGCTCGAACCCACGTGTTTCGCCAATTCCGCGACCGCGCCGCGTTCTTCCGGAGTATGCGCATCGTCCTCGCCGGCCAAACGGCGGAGCAACGCGAAGCGGGCTTCGGGAGCGAGGCGCACCAACGCGTCGCCGAGGATACGTGCCCCCGCGGACAGCTCACTTTCCTCGATCGCGTCCCGCTTCATGCGACCGTGGTTGGTGATGAATGCGCGGGCGGCGAGATCGGCGAGCTCATCGCCGGAGAGCTCACCAAAAGCGTCGTTTTTGGGGAGTTTCTTCTTTTCGCGCGGTTCTTCGAGGACGCCGGGTCCCGCGTGATCGAGTAGCTCGTCGAGGAAGGAGCCGAGTGATTCGACCGTGCCGAGCTTATCAAAGCTGATGCCCAGCGCTTCGCCTTCGGCTTGTTCGTCGGCTTTGAGGCGCAGGACTTCGCGCAGCGCGAGCTCGACGATCGGATCGCCGCCGGTCAGCGGCAATAAATTCTGTTTTTCACCGGCGAAGAGCTCGCCGAAGTCGACGTCGACCAAGTCGACCTCGCGTACGCCGGATTTTTCCAGGAGCGCCTGAGCCCCGCCGGCGTCGCGCACGCGATCTGGACTTTCGGCCAGTACCTTGAGGAGCTCGCCGAAATCTTCGGAGCGGGCCGAAGCGCGGATGTGGATCGCCAAAATCGAGAGCTTGAACATGCGGCGCGCCAGCAACACCGCGGGTTCGTCTTCGATGGCGGTGCCTTCTTCGTCGACGAAGATCTTGCGGTCGGCGCCGGCGAGCGTCAGCACCTCGCGCTTTTTTTTCGCGCGGTGAAAGGCCGCCAAGGTTTCGTGTTGCGATTGTACGAAGACCGGATGCGCGGAGTCGTAATATCCGAGCGCACGGATCGCGCGACCGATGGTCCCGATCAACGCGGCGATCGGCCTGTGCTCCTCGGCGAGGATCATTCGACCGGGCGGATGATCCAATCATCCCCGCGAAAGAGAAAGAGCGCCCGCGTTTCCCGCGACCCTCGAGTGTAGGCGGTCAGCGTCCGCCTGCCGCCTTCAATGTGATCCTCGAAAACCAGCACATGTCCGCGGGCCCGGCGAAATGCGGTCAACGCGTCGCGACTGATCGAGATGCCACCTGTACCTTGGATCGGTGGGCTGACGACGATCGATCGGCCGTCCCCGATCTCCACCTCTTCCACGTCGGTGGCGATGGTCAGCTGCGCGGAGAGCTCGAGCGTCTGCGCCGCGATTCGCGCGAGATAGGTCCCGAGCTCGATCATCGAGAGCAGGTCACCGCACAAAAGGAGAGACTCGGCCGCAGCGTAGACCACCGAGACGCCGCGCAGCCGTTCGGCACGATCGAGCAAGGGGCGGTGTAACATTCGGGCCAAAGTTTCACCGGGTGCTCGCTGTCCTAAAGTACAGATGCGGGCCACCAGCGGGCGCGCGTCGATCAACATGAGCGCTTCGCGTTCGCCCGGCGGCAGGCGATAGAGCGGCTGCTCATCCTCGGAGATGCGGTAACACCGGCCCGAAGCGGCGAGCTCCGAGATCGCATCGGCGGACACCGGCTCGAGATGACCGAGCAACGCGCGCCGCTGCTTCTCCGCATATTCGTCGAGCACGTAGACCACGGCGCCGAGCACCGCGATTTTGGCGCGTTCTTTCAGATCGCCGTGGAGGCCGAGCGGCGACAGATCGCCGGTGAGCGTTTGTTCGGCGACGCCCAAGAGCCAGGTCGCCGCTGTTGCGGCTTTCGTCGAGGCGAACGGTTCGAGCGCGCCGGCGAGCTCTTTACGAATGCGCGTGTTTTGCGCGGCAAATTTCAACGACTTCAGGGACCGGGTCGCGTCGGCGATCGCGGGGATCTTCGCGGCCCGGGCATCCTGCAAAACGACGGCGAGCAACGCGTCGCGCAGGAGCTCGAGTAAGGTGTCACGCGCGACGATCCGCGGCGCGGCTTCGTCGAGATAGAGGCGTTCGGTCAACGTGCTGAGCACGCGCTCGAGATCGATCGTTTCGATCGGCTCGAGGATCACGCGGCGCGCGAGCAGCGTCGCTTCCGGCGTGGTGCGGTAAACGGAGAGCGCGTTTCTCGCGAAATCGGTGCCCGCCGGAGCAAAAACCAGCGGCGAAAGCAGCGTCGCGCATTTGAGGCCGAGGCGCAGCGAGAGCTTGGCGCGATCACTTTCGTCTTCATGCGCGAGCCACGTCTTCAGCGAGAGATCGACCAAAGTCGCGGCAAGCGCAGGATGATCGAGGGTGCGTTCGCGGACCGGTCGCGCGAGCGCTTCGATCGACGCGAGGTGCAAGAGATAGGCGGTCTCTTCGCCGCCTTCACCGTGGCCGATCTCGCTAAATATTTTTTCGTGCACCCGCGCGGCCCGCTCGAGAAAAACAGGCGTTTGGCGCTCGAGCATCGCGCGCACGGCGAAGGGGTCGAGCTCGGGATCGAGCTGCGCGAGGCGGATCGTTTGTCGGAGCAGCTCGCGATCGCTCGTGGTCGTCAGCGTTAGCTGCGGCGGCGCGAGCGCATCCTTCAGCGCGGTCGCGAACGAAGGTTCGACCGCGATCGGTACCCGAATCGCGTTCGGCGCATCACCGATCGAGAGGCGGAGTCGATCGGGCGCGAGCGCCACGAAACGCGCGAAGCTGAAGTGACCCGTGCGACAGAAGTCGAAGACACGTTGGTAGAGCTCCAGACGGTGTCGCAGCTCTTTCGCGATCGAGCTCTGCATGAAAAAGCGGAGCGGAGAGTATCACGAGCCGTCGCGCGCCACCTGGGCCAAGGCCGCGTAATAGTTCCGCGCGATGAACGACGGTTCCTCGGACGCGAGCGCTTCGAGCACTTCGGCGGCGAGCGGCCGAAACGCGGGCTCGGCCTCTTGCAGCGTCACCGCGAAATGAAGTGCGAGGCGGGGCTCATTGGCTGCGAGTAACTCGCGAATCCGACTCTCGAGCGCGTCTTTTCCCGCGAGCGCGACCCATTCTTTTGCCACCCTCGCGCGCGATGCAGGGATGAGCTCGGCCGGATTTCCGCCCCACCAGCCGGCGTAGAAGCGGAGCACGTCGCGCACGATGAACGGGACACAACCATAGAGCGGTTGCAGATATGATCTTTTGGCCAGGTCGTCCGGAAGCTCGATGCGCGCGTCGACGATCTCGTCGGGCCATTGACCATCGTTCATGCGCAGCAGGACGGCGTCATGGATGAAGCGGAGCGCGCGCGAAGTCTCCGCGAGCACTTCCGCGGCGTGATCACCGGTGTAAGGCGCGCCATGTCCGGGCAAGACGTAGCGTGGTTTTTTCGCAGCGATCGCGTCGAGCGCTTCCGCCCAACCGAGCGTATACCGCTGCGGCTTGTTCGGATTGCCGGTGTTGGGTATCGATCCCACGAGGAGATCGCCGACCAGCGCCACTGATCTTTCGGACAGGTAGACCCAAGTGGCGTCGTCCGTTTCGCCGAGCGCATGGTGCAGCTCGACCACCTCACCGGCGAGCTCGAAGGTGGTCTGGTCGCGAAAGGTGTTCGTCGGCGGGACGAAACTCTCTGGAAAAACTTGGGTGCCGCGCGGCATGCCGAATTGGCGGCGATTCACTTCGTTGTTCCAGGCCCAGGTTTTTTCGTAGCGGCGGAAACGTTTCTCGACGTCTTCGTGCGCCCAGATCTTCGGTGCGGCTTCGTTGCGCTCGCGCGCATGGTCGAGGAAAGCCGGCGCGCCGCCCGCATGATCGACGTGGCCGTGCGTGTAGACCAAATGCGCGATGCGTTCCTCGGTGTGTTCGCGAAGGCGATCGAGCACCAGCCGCGCGGTGATCGGCGAGGACGCGTCGACGACCAAAACTTCACCGCGGCCGTAGATCAAACCCGCGTTGGCGAAGGCATGAACCATGGCCACGCCCTCACAAAGATGTTCGACGCTGCCTGTCCTTTCGGGATCGATCAAACCCATGGTGTGCGCGGGCATCTCAGGACCCTCGCACGGCGGAACAGACCATGCGAGAAAGGAAACATGGAGCTGACGCTCGGCGGTTTTGCGATTCGCGCACTGTCGATCGGCGGCATCGAGACGTGTTTCGAGATACCGGCGTTCGACGCCTTGCTCGACATCGGACGTTGTCCGCCCGGTTCAGAGCGGCGCGGAACGTTGCTCCTGACCCACGGTCACATCGATCATGCGGCTGGAATTCCGTACTACGTGTCGATGCGGGCGTTGCTGAAACTTCCGCCGCCGAAGCTCTACGTGCCCGAAGCGGCGAAGGATGCGATCGCGCGTATCCTCGAAGCCTGGACTGACCTTCAGGCAGACACGGATCGCTGCACGCTCACCGGCGTAAAAGCGGGCGACTCCATTCCGCTGACGAACGATTCATACGCGCGGGTCTTCGCTTCGCCGCACCGCATCGCGACCTGTGGGTACACGATCATGAAGCGGGTGCGAAAACTGCGGCCCGAGCTTCAAGGTGAGCCGGCGGAAGAGATCGCACGGCGTGCGCGAAGCGGTGAACAGGTCCATCTGATCACCGACCGTGCGGAGCTTTGTTTTCCGGGCGACACGCGGATCGATGTCGTCGAACGCGAAGAATCGGTGCGGAAAGCGCGCGTGTTGTTGCTGGAATGTACCTTCATGGAGACGAAGGTCAGCGTGGAAAAAGCGCGCGAAGGTGGGCACGTCCACCTCGATCAGATCGCGGAACGTGCTTCTTTGTTCGAGAACGAAGTGATCTTGTTGACGCACTTCTCGAAGCGCTACCGCAGCTACGAAATTCGCGAGGCGGTCGACAAACGATTGCCGCCCGAGCTGCGCAGCCGCGTAAAGTTATTGATTCATCACGACTGATCTTTGGATCAGCGCTCCAAAGCGCGCAGCTGTGGCTCGACGATCGACTCGAAACATCCGGGACAGATGCCGTGCGAGAAACGAACGTCGGCGTGTTCTGCGAAATAGGCTTCGACTTTTTGCCAGTAGTTGTCGTCGTTGCGCACGCTCTTGCAGTACGAACAGATCGGCAACAACTGCTGCAGGGCCTTCACTTTGGCGAGCGCTTCTTCGAGCTCCGCGACGCGATGGGCCAGCGTCAATTGGAGATCGATCATGCGCAAACCGTTCATGATGCGCGCACGCAGCTCGTCACGTTGAGCGGGCTTGGAGACATAGTCGTCCGCACCGGCTTCGAGCGCGGCCACCAGATCGGCGGTGTCCTCGCGGCCAGTCAGCATCAAGATATAGGTCGGCGCTTTTTTCGGCAGAGCGCGCAGGCGGCGGCAGATCTCCAAGCCGTCCATCCCGGGCATGTTCCAGTCGAGGATGGCGAGCTGGGGAGGATTCTCCGTCAGGGACCGGTACGCGTCCTCGCCGTTTTGATGCATCTCGAGCTCGAGACCGGTCGTCGCGAGCATCTTCGCAAGGACCTTCAGGTGGACCGGATCGTCGTCCGCGATGAGCAAACGTGGCATGCCTACTAATCTCTTCGGCGGCGGAGCTCGAAGTATGAGGAACTTTCTCAGTCGCAGTCCCCTCTCTTGCGAAGACCTCGCGTTTCAGTGACCTTTTGGGTCGATGTGGACGCGCCGTGAGGTCTTACAGCTCGCCGGCGTTTCCGCGTTTTCACTGGCGGCCGGGGCTGCGGAGGCTGCGCCGAAGAGGTCGCGCGCCAAGCTGGGCACGGTGATCGGGCCGGGGTTCTTGATGGATCCCGACACGCGGCAAAAGTCTTTCGTGCTCGCTTTGGTCGATCTCGACGCGAAAAAACGCGAACGCGCGGAGATCTCCGTCGGCTTTTTCGCGCATGGGATGACACCGAATCCGGTCGCTCCCGAACGCGCCGTGTTGTTCGAGAAGAAGGGGCCGGGTGCGTGTGAGGTCGACCTCGTCCGGCGAAAGGTCCTGCGCACGATCACCACCACCGCAGATCGGCGTTTCTATGGTCACGGCGCTTATTCCGCGGATGGATCGATCTTGTACGCCACCGAATCGGTCGTCAGCGATCGATACAAAGGGGTCATCGCGGTCCGCGACGGCAAGACCTTCGAAGTGCGCGGGCTCTTTCCCACGTACGGCGACTCGCCGCATGACTGCCGCTTGATCGACGGCGGAAGGATTTTAGTGATCACCAACGGAGGCGGCGATCTCTCGGGCACCCCGCCGTCGGTCACCTATGTCGACGTCGCCAGCGAGAAGCTCATCGAGAAGCTCGAGCTCGAGACCCCTCGGCTGAATACTGGCCATTTGGCCATCAGCTCACGCGGGGAGCTCGCCGTTGTTTCTGCGCCTCGCGATGGGATCCCTCGGCCGGAGACCGAACGCGGCGGGGTCAGCTTGCGGCGCAGTGCCGGCAAGTTGTTGACCATGACCGAGCCTCGCGACATCACCGCGCGCATGCTCGGTGAGACGTTGAGCGTGGTGATCCACGAGCCGAGCGGTGTCGTGGCGGCGACGAATCCCATGGGTCACGTGGTTACGTTTTGGGACCTGAAAACGCAGCGTTTTCTGCGATCTTTCGAGTTTCCGCATCCGCGTGGCGTTGCTTTGTCTTTGGATCAGAAGAGCTTCATCGTCAGCTACGCGCCCGAGTCGAAGCTCATCGAGATCGATGCGCAGTCGTTGAGCGCGAACGACGCTTCGATCTTCGAGCCCTCGTATATGTCGGGCTCGCATATCATCACGTACGATCTTTCGAAGCTGGGCTAGAGATAAACGCGGGCTCGGATGCGGTGCGGCGCCACTGTGCTGCTGATGGTCGCCGTCAGCGTGGTGCAGACGGGGGCACCTTCTTCGAGCTTCGTTTGCGCGTGTTCTTGCTCGATGATCTTGAGATCAGGTGGCACAAAGGCCGCTTCGAGCTGCGTCGTCCAGCGCGTCACGTCTTCAGTGGCACGATATTGCGCACAACGCTGCGTCAGGATGTTCACCGTGCGCGGGCCGGTCGGCATGTACGGGTCGTAGCTCGGCCCGAGGCCGAGCACGGGCTGATATTCGAGGTGACAGGAGACGCGGGTCTCGCTGACCTCGGTGGTACGCTGCGTGTCGTTCGTCGGTTCATTTTTCAGCGAGCCGGCGGGACCGATCCGGAGCGTGCAGCGGCGGGTCTGACCGTCGTGTTTGGTGAGGAAGTCGAGCTGGAGATCGCTCACCACCTTCGCGCGGTGGCGGCCGGCGACCGCGAGAAAATGAAGCAAAAGCGTGGTCCCGTTTTCACCATCGAAGAAGACGTCGTCGAGCGTGCGGGCCACGAGCTTTCGCGACTCCGCTTCCGCACGAGTGACGATCTGGACGCTGGCCCGTTTCTTCTTCGGAGCCTTGTCGTGTGCACATCCTGTCCAAAAGGACAGGAGAGCCACGGCGGCGAGCTTAACGGGTGTAGAGCTCACTTCCGGCCTTCTTGAACTCGTCTGATTTTTCGTCCATCGCCGACTTCACGTCTTGGGTGATGCTCATCGAGCAGAACTTCGGCCCGCACATTGAGCAAAAATGCGCTGTTTTTGCGCCTTCCGCAGGCAAGGTTTCGTCGTGCATGTCTTTCGCGGTCGTCGGATCGAGCGAGAGGTTGAACTGATCTTTCCAGCGGAACTCGAAACGCGCTTTGGACAACACGTCGTCGCGCACGCGCGCACCGGGATGGCCTTTGGCGACGTCGGCCGCGTGCGCCGCGATCTTGTACGCGATGACGCCGTCCTTCACGTCTTTCAAGTTCGGCAGCCCGAGGTGCTCTTTCGGCGTCACGTAACAAAGCATCGCCGTTCCGTGCCAACCGATCATCGCCGCGCCGATCGCCGAGGTGATGTGATCGTAGCCGGGCGCGATGTCCGTGGTCAGCGGTCCGAGCGTGTAAAACGGCGCTTCGTGACACCACTTCATCTGCAGATCGACGTTCTCTTTGATCAGATGAAGCGGAACGTGACCTGGTCCTTCGATCATCACTTGGACATCGTGTTCCCACGCGATCTTCGTCAGCTCGCCGAGCGTGCGAAGCTCTGAGAGCTGCGCTTCGTCGTTCGCGTCGGCCTGCGAGCCGGGACGCAAACCATCGCCGAGCGAGAAGCTGATGTCGTATTTTTTCATCAAGCGGCAGATGCGCTCGAACTCGGTGTAAAGAAAGTTTTCTTTGTGATGCGCCAAGCACCACTTGGCCATGATGGAGCCGCCCCGGGAGACGATCCCGGTGATCCGTTTGGCGGTCATCGGGATGTAGCGCAACAACACGCCGGCGTGGATGGTGAAGTAGTCGACGCCCTGCTCCGCTTGTTCCTCGAGTGTCTCCAAGAACAGGTCGATCGTCAGGTCCTCGGGGCGCCGTACTTTCTCCAGCGCTTGATAGATCGGTACTGTACCGATGGGCACCGGCGCGTTGCGCAGGATCCACTCGCGTGTCTCGTGAATGTTCTCGCCGGTGGAGAGATCCATCACCGTGTCCGCGCCCCAGCGGATCGCCCACTTCAGCTTGTTGACCTCTTCGTCGATCGTCGAAGCGACCGCGGAGTTGCCGATGTTGGCGTTCACCTTCACCAAGAAGTTGCGCCCGATGATCATCGGCTCGAGCTCGGGATGTTTGCGATTCGCGGGGATGATCGCCCGGCCGCGTGCGATCTCGCTTCTCACGAATTCGGGATCACAGTTCTCGCGGACAGCGACGAACTGCATCTCTTCGGTGATGATCCCCTTCTTCGCGTAGTGCATCTGCGAGAAGTTGGTGTCGCCGCGCGTCTCGCGTTTTTGCACCCACTCGGTGCGTGACTTCGGTAAGCCTTGTCGCGGATCGAGATCTTGGGGGCCGCTGGTATCGTAGACGACGAGCGGAGGCTCACCGCCGTCGAGCGAGATCTCGCGCATCGGCACCTTGAGCTCGGCGCCCGCGTAAACTCGTTTCGAGCGCGGAAAACATTCTTCCCAGCTCGGTAGCGCGGTGGTCTCGACGGTCTTCAAACGATCCGAGGACATGCGCGAAAGTTATACCTCAGAACGGCGCAGCGCTCATCGCGTGGAAACCGCAATCGACATAGACCACGCTGGCCGTCACGCCCGACGCGAGCGGTGAGCACAAGAACACCGTCGTATCCGCGACCTCTTGCCCGGTGATGGCCCGCTTCAACGGGCTCACTTCGGCCGCTCTGTCGATCATCGTGTCGATGGCACCGATCGACTTCGCCGCGCGCGAGGCATAGGGCCCCGCGGAGATGATGTTCACGCGGTGTCCGCCTTGGCGGCCCGCAAAATACGCGAGCACGCGGGCGTCGCATTCCAGTGACGCTTTGGCGCTGGACATCCCACCGCCGTAACCGGGAACGACGCGCTCCGAAGCCATATAGCTGAGCCCGACCACCGAACCTTCGCGACCTTCCATAAACGGCAGTGCGGTGCGGGTGAGCGCGATCAGCGAGTACGAGCTGATCGATTGCGCCGCCAAATATGCGCGTCGGCTGACTTCGAGGTGGCCTTTGGTGATCTCCGGCGAGAAGGCGACGGAGTGGATCAGAATATCGATACCTGATCCATTGGACAGTTCTTTGTATTTCGCAAACGCGCCCGCGATGCTGACGTCGAGGTCCTTGTAACCCTTCTGTTCGCGCACCGACTCCGGCATGTCGGCCAGCGTGTCGTATTCGACGTCGCAGCCGAAGACCGCTTCCGGTTGAAACTCACCTTCGACGCCGTAGGGGAGCTTCCGCGATTCGGCGTCCAGCGATCGTTTCAACACGCGTTCGACCATGGGAACGACGCGCGGATGGCTGGCGAGATAGATGTTCGCGCCCGCGGCTTTCAGCGCTTTGGCGATCTGCCAAGCGAAACCAACGTCGTCGGCGACGCCGGTGACGAACGCGTTCTTACCCGAGAGGTCGAGCTTCAACATGTTGGCCGAAGGCATCTTCCCGCACGCGCTCGCTGTCAACGAGAAGGACGAGGACCATCAGCGCTCCCAGCAACATGACGCCGAACCAAAGATGGAAAAACTGCATCGACGGCGGCAGATCGAAGCGCACCAACGCTAGACCGCAGGCGATCTGCAAAACGACCAGCACGACGGAGATCAGCGCCGTCCAATGGATCCGCCGATCGTTTGGCGCACGTTTCTCCGCATAAAAATAGAGCGCAAAGACCGACACGCCGGTCAGCGCCGCGAGCACGCGGTGGATGATGTCGATGGTGCCCGCGTTGTCGATCCACAGCTCGCGCGCGATGCCCGCTTGTCCGAGGAGCTGCAGCTCACCGCGAAAATCAGCGCCGATGCCGGCTTGAATCAGCGCGAGGACGAGCGTGGCGATCGCGAAACGGCGCAGCGGCCGATCGGCCGTTTTCGCGAACGTATGCGAGAAAGCGTGGACCGTCGCGTAGAGCAAGAGGCCCGCGATGATCACGGCAAATAGGAGGTGGATCGTCAGCACCGGCGGCGAGAGTTTCGACTTCACCACGCGCCCGCCGATCCAACCTTCGACGCCGACGAGGATGAAGGCTAGGATCGTCGGATAGAGGATGCGCTTGTTGCCGCGGTGATCTTTGATCGCGAAGATCAGCGTCAAAAAGATCACCAGCCCGGTGCTCACGCCGACGAGGCGATTCACATATTCGGTCCAGGCTTTGGCGAAATTGAACAGCGCGGGATCGATGTGCGGTGGTACGTCCGCGACGGAAAGCGGCGGGATCCAGCGATCGAAACACTTCGGCCAATCCGGACAACCGAGGCCGGAACCGGTCGCACGCACCAAACCACCGAGCCCGATCACTGCATAGGTGACCGCGGTTGTGACCAGCGCCCATCGCTGAAATCGATCGAGGCGCATCAGGCGCGTTCGTTGATGATCGCTTCGATCATCTGGCGCGAGTCATCGTCGAAGTTCACGAACTCCACGCCGATGCCCGAATTTTTTCCATTGCGATCCACGCGCACCACTCGGCCGAGACCTTCGATCAACTTGGTGCCGTCTTTCAACGAAAATTGCAGGTAGACCATGGCACCTTCGTCGCGCGCGTCATCGCAGCGGATGAACATGCCGCCGAGCGAGATGTCCGCCGCATATTCGGAGATGAAGTCCTCGAAGGTATCGAACTTGTATTGAATCAACAGATTCAGCGGAATGCGGGGATATTTGCGGCGCTCCTGATCGCTCATTCGAGTGCGCGCAGCATGCCACCGGCCCGCTCGCCGGGCAAAAGGAGATCGGTCGAAATTTAGACCGGCTCGATCTCCAGCTCGTCGTCGAGCACGTCTTCCAGGCTTGGCTCTTCTGCGACGCGCACCTTCGGCTGGTGCGCGCGTTTTTCCGCTTCGCGCTTGGGGATGGTCACCGCGCGTACGATCTCCGCCAACACCCGCCGCGAGCGCGCCGCGTCTCGGCCCACCTCCAGATCCTCGAGCGCACGCACGAAAGCTGCGGCGTGCGGATACCTGTACTTTGGATCAGGATAGAGCGCGCGGCGCATCACGCGCACCAGGCCGTCGTCGAGCCCGCTGCGTACGGTTTCGATCGCCGGGACGTCGCCGGCGGAGACGCGCTCCATGATCTCTTCGAGCGAGAGCGATTCGTAGACACGTTCGCCGGCGAGCAATTCCCAAAGGACGATGCCCACCGAGTAGATGTCGCTGCGCGGATCGAGCTCTTCACCGCGTACCTGTTCCGGTGCGCGGTACCTGATCTTTCCGCCAGGTCCACTCGCGGAGGTGAAGCCGCTCGCGCGCGCGACGCCGAAGTCGATCAGCTTCACCTCGCCGCTCATGTTGACCATGATATTTCCCGGCGAAATATCGCAGTGGACCATGCCGAGCGGCTCGCCGTCTTCGTCGGCGACGCGGTGCACGAAGTCGAGCGCGTCGAGCACGTCTTTGATCAGATGGACACACTCGTCGACGCCGAGCCTGCGTTCGTGTTGCTCGAGCGAACGTTCCATGCGGAAGAGATCGACGCCGTCGACGTACTCCAGCACCAGGCCCCAGTCGTTGCCGACACGTTCGAGGTTGATCACCTGCGCGATGTTTGCGTGCGTGAGGCGCACGGCGATCTTCGCTTCGTCGATCAACATCTGCACGAACTCGGCGCTCGCCGCGTGCTCAGGGCGGATACGTTTGATGGCGACGATCTTCTCGAACCCGCCCGCGCCGGCCATCTTCGCCTTATAAATGTCGGCCATGCCGCCGCTGGCGATCTTGTCGAGCAGGACGTAGGGGCCGAAGGTTTCCACGCCTTTCGGTGGGAGCGTATGCTCGGCCGGTGATCATCGCAACGGCTTTGGACCGGCTCCGATAATCCCTTCATGCGGGCTACGCTGCGGCGCTTTTACGAACGGATCGACGTCGATCAGAACGACATCGACGAAGGCGAGATCCGCACGTACCTCAAGAAGATCGGCGTTGGGGACGGGTTCTTGGGCGCACGCGCCGTCGATGCTGCGACTTCGGAGATTTTGCGGATCCTCGACGAAAGCGCCGATCGACGGATTCAATGGCGAGAGCTGGTGTTGGGTGGAAAGAAGCTGCTGCCTGCGCAGCTTTTGGATGCGGAGGGCCGTCTCGATCGTTCCAAGGTCGGCGATGTCTTCGAGTCGATCGTCGGCAAGAAGAAGAAGAATCGCGATCAGGTGGACGCGAAAGATCTGGCGAAGGTGATGGAGCCGGAGATCCGCAAGCAGGCCGACTCGCCGCTCAAGGCGATGTTTGCGCCGATGGCTGCTGCTGCTGCCGCGAAGGTGGCGATCGATGCGATCGCTTCGGATGGCGAGAAGGTGTTCACGCGCGAGGATCTCTACGCGATCGTCGACGATATCAATCGCGAGGTCGACGCTCTTTCTTGAGCTCCCGCGGATGCACTACCAGGTTTCGATTTGGTAGCCGTTTTTGCCGAGCTTCATTTCCACATCGTCGAGATACGCGTAGCCATCTTTCACGCGGCGGACGCACGCTGTGAGGACCCCGCTTTTGGCGAATTCTTCGGCATTTTGCTCGATGTCGCGGATCGATAGGACGAAGACAGGGCAGACGTCGATCGCATAACCGTTCTTCGCCGCGTTATCGAGGCGCTCGAGCTGATCCTTCGCGCCTTTGCCGCTCCACGCTGCGGAAAAAGCGGCCGCATCTTTTGCTTTCGCTGCGTTCACTGCGACCGTCAGCGCTTTCGACGCACCGATCAATTCATCGAGATAGCGCCGCGTTTCGGCCGTATTTTCGGGCTCGTCCAAAGGTTTTTCGGAGACCGGAAAGGGCAGCTTGCTCGGACGCGCGCCCGCACCGCTCTTCTCTTTCTCGAAGCCGGTTTTGTACGCTTCTTCGAGCAGCTCCACTTGGCGAACGAGCTCGCCCCACTCTGCTCTTCGCCGCCGCAGATCGACCGCTTTGTCGCGATCCGACGAACACTGCATCGCGCGCCATAAGATCGCCGAAGTGCGACCGTCGTGTTCGCGGACGCAGAGAAGCTTTTGATCGAATTCCTTCAAAAACGGCGTGTAGAGCAGATCTTCGAGCAGCGCGTGGCGCTCTTTGTACGCTCGAGGATCGTACGGGCCTGCTTCGAGCTGCGCGTCGTACGCCTTGGAGCGACGACAAAAATCGCGGACGGACATCGCCGCCGGTTTCTCTTTTTTCTCCGTATCGAGCGCGGCCAAGGCTTGCGCGCGCACGTTCGGCGAAGCTTTCAAAAGATCGTCGACCAATGGGCCGATCGCTTCCGGCACTTCTTCGATCTTGTTGAAACGTCGCGAGGCCCGCGAGGTCACTTGTGCGCTCTTGGTGTCGATCAGCTTCAGCGTCACCACGTGCATCGCGCCGAGCATCCCGACGGATCCGGCGATCAATCTCTCCGCGCCCATCGCGCCCGCGAGCTCCGCCATACAGCTCTCTTGATCGCAGCCGAGCATCATCTTCTGCTGCTCCGCATCGAGCATGTCTTTCATGTCCGACGGACCGAGCGCGCGCACGCCGTGTCGATTCAAGAGCGCTTCGAGCAACAGCTCGGTGACGACGTCCGCGGTCTGCGCTTGAACGCCGTAGACCGTCACTTTGGGGACGACGATCTTCGGCTGCACATCGGGCGCGGCGAGCGAGAGCAATACGAGCGAGGCGATCAGCACGAAGACGAAGCTACAACGTCTTCAGGTATTCGATCACCTCGCGACGTTCTTCCGTTGAGAGCGCGTCGCCGAACGTGTGTCCGCCGTTACCCATCCCGGGCAACGTCGTATCGTAGATCCGCTTCCTCTGTTCCGCGTTCGGCTCGTCGGCCTGCCCGTGGGAAAGCTCGGTAAAACGCCAGCCCATCTCGGAAGGGAGGTAGTCCGTCGAAACGTAGGTGCGCGCGAAATACGCGGGGCGTTTCGAGCTGTCGAGCAGCGCCTCGATGTTCGGTACCGAGCCGTTGTGGAGGAACGGGGCCGTGATCCAGATACCGTCGAGCGGGGGCGCCACATAACCCCGCGCCGGTTCGAGCTGCGACAGCTCACCGTAAAAGGATCCGTTGAACCAGGCGCTGAAACGTTCCGTCTCTATCGCGCCGAGCGCGAACACCGGATCCGTCCCGACCTCTTCCAAAGAAATGAGCAGATTCGGATACGTCTCATTCTCACCGTAGGTTCCGTGGCAACGCGCGCAGGTGCGCTCGAAGACAGCTCGACCTCGTTCGGCGAGCGGCGGATCGATCGTTTCGGGATACGGCGGCGCTTCCAGCGAGGAGATGTACGCGCGGACATGTGGGAACCAAGTGTCGATGAAGCCCGCGTGATTCACGGAGTCCACACACAACACCGACGCCGTCATCATGATGCGCGCATGATCGCCGCGTCCCGCAGCCGAATAGAACATCGCGTTCTTCTTTTTCATGCGCCACCACGGAGGGGTGTCGATGGCCACGACCTCTCTTGGCGGTGGTTCGAGGAGCGGCGTGTCCGACCAGGCGAGCGTTTCTTGATCGTGATGAGCGAAGAGGATCAGGCCCAGATTATCCGCGGGATTCACGCCGATCGTCTTCGCTTGAATATAAGGTGCGGTCGCGCGCATTCGGCCGGCCCACTTCGTCCACTCCGCGCGTTCCAACGGATCGTTGATCACCAGACCGGCGAGATCGGCGGCGCGTGAAGCATCGAATGTGAAGTCGCGGTTGGCATCGCCGAGACCGATGACCACTTGATCGCCGATCATCCCCGCGTGGCAGGTCAGGCAGTTCGAGGCCACGACCTCCACTCCGGACTCGGTGCTGAAGGCGTTCATGTCGTAAGGAAGCGTTTCGTTGAAACCTGTCCTTCCGGACAGTCGATACTCCGCGGGCGCCGGGCCGACGACCATGGAGTATGCGGAACGCGGGAGGCCGCAGCCGACGTACCCCTCGTTGAGCAACACCCGATAACCTTCGGCCGGGTCACCTTCGCGCTGCTCCGAAGCCGGGATGACCGTGAGGACACCCGTGTCCACCGCGGCCTCGGCGTCGGGTGTGACGGCCGCGTCGCCCGCGGGTGGGTTTGCATCAAAAGCGCTCGCGCCCGCGTCGGGTTTGGTCGATGATTGTTTCTCCGAACATGCGACGAGCGTCGCTGTAAGAACCACAATGCTGAGCGCCCGCGATGACATGCGAAGAACGGCTGTAAGGTGTGGTACTCCGAAAGACTATCGGCCTGGTGGCGGTCATCCTGACCGGGCAGAAAAACCGGTGGTCAGCGTAGATAGGGATATGAGGGGTCGGCATGCCGCGATTTTCGCCGCCTTCGCCCTGGTTGCGGGGTGCGTGCCCACGGCGGACATCGAATGTCCCGAGGCCACGGATCAGATCCTCGGCGCCTGTCTCGTCCGATGTTCCGCCGATGATGAGTGCCTCGTGGGCGAGGTTTGTGAGGCGGAGACCGGGGCGGGCGTGTGTGTCGCCGGGCTCAGCGAACGGCCGGTGATCCTCACGTTGACCGCAGCCGACCAAACGGTGACCCGGGGGCGGCCGGCGCAGCTCTCTTATGCGACAGCGAGCGCCGTGCGGGTGTCGATCGACCATGATGCCCTCGCGGACACCTCCGAGGGTTCCGGCAACATTTGGACGAAGCCTCTCTTCGACACCACCACCTTCACGCTCACAGCCTACGGTAACGGCGGCCGCTCGCACCGCACGATCACCATTCAGGTGGTCGATCGCCAAGAAGCGCCGACGATCGTCGACTTCTCTGCGTCGCGCACCTCGCTCAAGGCGGGAGAGCTGACGACGCTGGTGTGGCAAGTCGCGGGAGCGGATCGCATCAAAGTGCTCAGCGGCAACACGTTGATCCACTCGACGATCGAAGCGAGCGGTTCGATCGCCCACTTTCCGACGCGCCCGGTGAGCCTGACCTTGGTCGCCGAAAATGCGGCCGGCGAGAGCCGCAAGGAGCTTGCGCTCGACGTGCTCGTGACTCCGGTGACCATCGGCCGCTTCGAGGCGACTCCGAACGCGGCCTTTATCGGGGGCCAGATTCGTTTCATGTGGAGCACCACCGGGGCGGAGTCGATCGAGATCCTGTACCAAGGTACAGACTTGGTCTTCGAATCTTCCGAGAGCGCCGTGGTCAAGATGGGCGAGCACGGCTGGGTGATGCCGCAGGTCGAAGGAAACACGGTCAGCTTCACCTTAGTGGCCATCGGTACAGGTGGCCAAATGGCCGAGAAGCAAATCGACGTGGTCATCAACCACGGCGGAAACTAGTAGTCCGCCAGGTACTAGTAGAACAGCGACCAACGTTCAAAGACGATCGCGGCGACGGCGATACAGGCATTCGCCGTCACGTGGGCGATGATCGCGTCGCCGACTCTTCCGCGCCGAGTTGCAGCATAGGCGAACAAGAAACCGCTCAATGTACCGGCGATAAAACGTTCGTGCACCACGCCGAACGCCAGCGACGACAAGAAGACTCCGAACACCGGCAGGCGGCGCATCAGATAGCCGCGAAAAGCGAGCTCTTCCACGACCGGAATGATCACGATCGAGCCCAGCGCTTTACCGAGCGCCCACCACATCGGCGGGGCCTGCGGAGTGGCGGGCAACGCGCGATCAAAGGCCATCCAGACAAAAAAAGTGAACAGGCCGATGACGACCGCTCCGAGCGAGAGGCGGAGCTTCTCGGGATAACTGTCGCGGTAGAAGTAGAGCGCCAATGCACCTGTAGCGATGCGCAACAGATAGAGATAATCGATCCCGCGTGCGGCCAGCAAACCGGTGAACAGCGCGGTCGCGATGACCACCAAGAGCGGGACGAGATATGGCTCGAGATCGGCCCTGGAACTGGTTTCGTGCGGCGCTCTCATCTCGCGCCGGCTGACCCACACCAAAAACAGCGCCAGCGCGGAGAACAGGATCCATCCGAGCTTCGAATGGAAGCCGTCGGTCGCCAGCTCCGGAGAGATCCACGCGCCGATCAACACCAACAAAGTGACTCGAAGAACGTTCGCCACGAACGCGCCGAGGATCGCCACCGGGATCAGGATCAACGCGCGCGGGAAACGCAGCTCCTTGCCGTGCACGATGAAATAGAGACCGAGCAAAGTGAGGATCAGCGCGATTCCTTCGTAGCCGGAACACTCCTTAGCGATGATCACGCGAAAGTCGCGGGCGGAGATGGTGAGCTCTTCGAGCGACAGCTGGGCTTTTCCGGGAAAGAGCCACAATAAGCGAACAGCGAACATCATCGTGGCGCGAGAGAGATGTTGCCACCACGCTTCGGTCACGCCGGCGAGCATCCACGCGAACACGCCGGTCGCTCCGCCGATCAACAACGAACGCCCGGCGGCGGAGAACAAAATGTACAAACCGCGCGCGGGCACGAAGACCAAAAACAGCGTGGCCACCGTACTGGCCCCAAGGACAGGCCAGGCGGCGATGAACACCGGAATCGGCGGATCATCGACGCGAGTAAAAATCGCGATCGTCAGGACCAACAGCGCGAAGTACGACGCAAGATGTGCACAGACGTAGAACGCGCGAAGCAGGAGCTTGCGCGGCCGGGGGTGATCCAATTCGGCGAGCACGCGAAGCAATTTTTCGCCGGAGATCACCAATACGGCGACGAAGGCGACGACGGCGATCGCCATGGCATCACCGGCATGTCCGAGCCATGAGGCGCGCGCCAGCAGCGGTCGTGCATCCACGAACATGCTGAGCGCCAAGGCTTCGGCACTCGCGATCGTCACGGCGAAGGCGAGCGCTGAATGTATCTTCACTCGAGCCTACGAACTTTCTTCTGCCCGCCGATCACGGTGGACGTTCGCAGACTTCAAATCAATCGGATCAAACTGGTGTGATCAGCGCAGAGTCTCGAAACGATCGAACAGTATTCCGAGGAACATTTTTATGCCGACCGGAATGAGCTGATCCTCGAAGTCGAAATCGGGATGGTGACAGACAGGCGTATTCTCTGCGCCTCGTTTTGCGCCGACGAAAAAATAAGCGCCTGGGATCGCCCGTAAAAAGTAAGCGAAGTCTTCACCGCCCGCCATGGGCAGCTCATCTTCGGTCACGCCGGAGTCTCCAAACAATCCGCGCGCCACACGTGTCACTGCATCTGCGCAGGTCGGATCGTTCATGGTGACTGGATAACCTTCCTCCATCTCAATCTCGACCTGCACGCCGTGCGCAGCCGTCACTCCGTTGCAGACTTCATAGAATCGCTCGAGCACGCGACTGGCGACACTCGGATGAAACGTACGAATCGTGCCGACCAGGAGCGCCTGTGCGGGGATGATATTGTGCGTCGTTCCCGCCTGAAAGTGGCACACACTGACCACCGCTCCGCCTTGATATCCGAGCCCGCGAGACACGACGGATTGCAGCGCGGTGACCAGCGCCGCACCCGCGACGATCGGATCGCGACAGAGCTGCGGCTGGCTGCCATGGCCGCCGATGCCGATCAGCTTCAAGGAGAAAGTGTGCACTTGCGCCAACATCGCGCCGTGTTTCACCCTCACCTGTCCTGTAGGCCAGGCCGGCCAATTGTGGAGTCCATAAACTTCGCGCACGCCTTCGAGCGCGCCTTCGGCGACCATCACTTTTGCTCCACCACCGCGCACACCTTCTTCCGCCGGTTGGAACAAGAGGCGCACGTTGCCGGGAACGCGCTCTTTGTGTTTTGCGAGCACCGCTGCGACGCCGAGGAGGATCGCAGTGTGGCCGTCGTGACCGCACTTGTGTCCTTTGTTGGCGTGGATCGACCTGTACGGGAGATCAGTGGTCTCGTTGATTGGCAGACAATCCATGTCAGCGCGAAGGGCGATCGTGCGCGGCGCTTTGTTCGCGTCCAGATCCGCGATCAGACCCGTCTCCGCGCAAACCTTCGGCGCGTAACCGTGTTCTTCGAGGAAACTCTTCACCAGCGCCTGCGTGCGCGTCTCCTCAAAGCCGAGCTCGGGATGTTGATGGATGTCGTGGCGGATCTCGCGAAGTCGCGGCACCAGCCGATCGATCTCGCTCAACAGCTCGCTGGGAATCATGCGCGCAATCTAGCGCAAGTCGGGGTGGTTTACGCGTCGGGTTCCATCGCCAAAACCACGGGTTTCGAGGCGGCACCGGCGAGCTTGGCGATGCTCTCGGCCGCACGCGAAACAGCACCCGCGGGCGCTTCCGAGGTCAACAACAGTGAGCCCACTTCGGGGCGAGATCCCCGAAACTCGACGATCTCGATGCCTTGCTCGAAGAACACCGCACCCAGCTGCGACATCGGCCACGCAGGATTGTCAGCGCCGATACGCACCATCCAGGTCGCGCGGTGTTTCTCGCGAGGTAGATGCGCGATCGTTTCTTTCGGCGCACGCGGCGCCGCATCGGCGACCAACCCACGCTGCTTCGCTTTCGAAAGCTCCTCGAGATCGTGCATCACCGCAGCGGCGGTCGGCATCCGGCCCGCACCTTTGCCGAGATAAAGCTGCCAACCGATGTGTGTACATTCGACTTCGACCGCGTTGTATTCGTCGGTCGTCAAACCGAGCGCCGATTTTGCCGGCACCAACGTCGGGGCCACCGAGAGCTGCGCCGTATCGCCGAGACGCACGTAGGAGGCGAGGAGCTTGATGCGGCAATCGATCTCCTCCGCGGCGAGATGATCGGCGCGCACCAAACGTTCGATCCCTTCGACCGAAACCGCGCGCTCGGTGCAACGTTTTCCGCTGATCAGCTCCGCCAGGATGGCGAGTTTCTGCGCCGTATCTGCACCCGAAACATCGAGCCGCGGATCCGGCTCGGCGAACCCTGCGAGCTGCGCCTCTTTCAACGCCGCTTCGTACGACGCCCCGTCGCGCTGGCAACGCGTGAGGATAAAATTACACGTTCCATTCAATATACCGAAGAGGCGATCGACCTGATCGAAGATCAAGCCGTTCTCCAAGATCTCCACGATCGGCAGACATCCCGCGACCGACGCTTCATAACGAAAACCGACACCACGCGCCCGAGCCGCCGCACGCAGCTCTTCGCCGTGCTCCGCGACCAACACCTTGTTCGCAGTGACGACGTCCTTCTTGTATTCGATCGCCGTCTTCACCGCGGACAACGCAGGCTCCAGGCCGCCCATCAGCTCGACGACGACGTCGATCGATGCGTCCGACAATACTTCGTCGACCGACGACAAGGTGACGCCGGCGGGGATGTCGGTCGCGTGTTTTTTCGCATCGCGCACCGCGACGCGCGCCAAGCTGAGGCCGAGCTGCGGACCACGTTTCATCAACAGCTCGATCACTCCGCCGCCGACGACTCCGGCGCCGAGCACACCCACGCGGATCATTGGAGCAAGCCGTCTTTCGCGGCGAGCTGCTCGAATGCGACGATCTTCGCGCTGATCCGAGGTACAGGTCGCAACACCGACTCCACCGCTTCCGCGGTCTTCAAGCCGTTGCCGGTGATCGCCAAAACCGTGGTCCCGTTCTTCGGAAGCGCACCGCTCTCCGCGAGCTTCTTTGCCACCGCGACCGTCACGCCGCCCGCAGTCTCCGCGAAGATGCCTTCACTTTCGGCGAGCAGCTTCATGCCGAGCACGATCTCTTCGTCGCTCACGCCGGCGGCGCGTCCGCCGCTCTCGGTGATCATCTTGGAGGCGAAGAAACCGTCGGCGGGATTGCCGATCGCCAAGCTCTTGGCGATGGTGTCCGGTCGGACAGGTCGGATTTCATGGTCGCCGCGTTCGAAGGCGTCGACGATCGGCTGGCAACCTTTCGCTTGTGCGCCGAACATCGCGGTCGGGATCTTGTCGATCAATCCGAGCTCCGCGAATTCGTCGAACGCTTTTTTGATCTTTCCGATCAACGAGCCGCCGGCCATGGGACAGACGACGGCGTCGGGCGCGCGCCAGCCGAGATCGCGCGCGATCTCGTAGCCGAAGGTCTTCGAGCCTTCCGCGTAATAGGCGCGCAAGTTGACGTTCACCATGCCGATCTTGTGGCGATCGGCGATCTCCGAACAAAGACGGTTCGCGTCGTCGTAGTTGCCATCGACCTCGATCAACGCGGGACCGAACACCGAGGTGTTCAGCACCTTGTTTCGTTCCAAACCGCGGGGGATCAAAATGATCGCTTTCAGACCTGCCCGAGCGGACAGTGCGGCGACCGCGTTCGCCAAATTTCCCGTCGATGCACAGCCGACCGTGGTGAAGCCGAGCTCCACGGCTTTGCCGAGCGCGACGGCGACGACGCGATCTTTGAAGGACAAAGTCGGCCAGTTCACCGCGTCGTTCTTCAAGTACAAGTCGCTGAGGCCGAGCGCGCGGCCGAGACGTTCCGCGCGCACCAGCGGAGTGCCGCCCACGTCGAGCGCAAACGTTGGTGTCTTCTCGATCGGCAAGAGCTCGAGGAACCGGAACATGCCGCTTCTGCGGCTATCGAAGAGCTCTCGCGAGACGATCCCGGCGAGCGCGGCGTAGTCGTATTTGACTTCGTAAGGTCCGAAACAGTCCTCGCAGTAACTGCGCGGAATCAGCTTTTCTTGGGCTTTGCAGAGACGGCACTCGAGATAGAGGCGGCGATCCATGACTCCCTCATCTTCCACGGGACCTGCCCGTGCGGGAATTGGCACCGTGCTCACCGTGAGCCGGATGCCGTGGGGTCGTCGGGCCCGTCCCTCGCCCACTCTTGATGACTGACCGATCGAATCTCATGCGCCGAGCATCTGTGTCAATGCTCGTGGCCAACGCCGAGCGGCCGAGGTACTAGCGCGCGCATGGTGGTGGAGGCGGAGCGCGAAGACTTGGCGCTCATCGTGCTCTCGGGTCCGGCGGCTGGGCAATATCATCGCGTTCCGAAAGACGGAGCGACGATCGGACGCGACGAACAAGCGAATGAGATCTGCATCGCAGACCCGGGCTTGTCGCGCCAACACGCGAAGATCGAACGCGAGAAGCCGACGCGTTTCAAAGTGCGCGATCTCGACAGTCGTTACGGCATCTATCTCGATGGCCAAAAGATCAGTGAACATGTCTTGTCGGACGGCGATCGCCTGCAGCTCTCCGGCGAGACGGTGATCCGCATCCGTTACCAAGAGCCGAAGGAATCTGAGCTGCTCGATCGCGCGCAGCTCGCAGCGATCCGTGACGCGCTCACCGGCACTTCGAATCGCCGCCATTTCCTGGAGCGTCTCGATCAAGAGCTCGGTTACGCGCGACGCCATTCGACACCGGTGACGCTGTTGTTGATCGACATCGATCACTTCCGCCGCGTGAACGACGAACACGGCAAAAACACGGGCGATGAAGTGTTGCGTGCGGTGGGACGTCTGTTCGCCGGCGCAGTTCGTATCGAAGATGTGCTCGCGCGTTACGGCGGCGACGAGCTGGCGATCCTCTCCCGCGGCTACGACGGCGAAGGCGGCGTCCGTTTCGGCGAACGCCTTCGCAAAGTGTTGCGCGACAAACCTTTGCGCGCGGGCGAACACAGCTTTCAACTCTCCGTATCAATCGGCGTAGCGTGCTTTCACCGCGGCAACGTGGAGAACGCAATGCAATTGATCGCGCGCGCCGATGCCGCGCTCCACCGCGCCAAACACCTCGGACGCGACCGCGTCCAAGTGTGGGAACAAGAGACATGATCCATCGCCTTACCGTCCTCGAGCTGGTCGCAAAATTGAGATCGAAAGAGCTCTCCGCGACGGAGATCGTCGAAGCGCTGATCGCGCGGCAAGACGAGCTCGAACCGAAGATCCACGCCTTCGCCGAACGTTTTCGCGATCAAGCGATCGACATGGCTCGATTGGTCGACGACGGACGTGCGCGCGGTGAGCCGCTCGGACCGCTCGCTGGCCTTCCGATCACCATCAAAGAAAACATCGCCACCCGCGGCTCCGACGTGACCCTCGGAATCAAAGCGCGCCGCCAACGCCCCGCCGAAGACGACGCGGTGGTGGTGAAGCTGTTGAAACGCGCGGGCGCGATCATCCTCGGCAAAACGAACATCCCGCAGACTTTGTTGTTCCACGAAGCGGACAACGAAGTTTACGGGCGCACCAACAATCCGTGGAACGTCAAACGTGTGCCCGGCGGCTCGAGCGGTGGTGAAGCGGCGGCGATCGCTTCCGGCGAGAGCCCGGTCGGTGTCGGGACGGACATCGGCGGATCGATCCGCGTTCCCGCTGCTTTTTGCGGCATTTTCGGCCTAAAACCGACGCTCGATCGCTGGTCGAACATCGGGTGCACCTCGGCGATGGCGGGCCAAGAAATGATCCGCAGCCAGTGCGGCCCGCTCGCTCGGTCGGCACGCGATCTGGCGTTCATCTTTCGTGCGCTCGATTCGCCGCTGCACGCAGCCTTCGATCCCGCGACGCCGCCGATGCTCACGCTCGATCCGTCGCGCACCGACGTCTCGCTGTTGCGCGTCGGCGTCTACGAGGATGATCGGTTTTTTCAGCCTGCAGCTTCAGTGCGGCGCGCCGTTCGCGAAGCTGCAGCCGCCTTGAAATTGGCGGGCGTGAAGATCATCCCGTTCGAGCTGCCGAATTCGGTCGACCTCACCTATCTGTATTTCGCGAGCCTCTCCAGCGACGGAGGAAAGACGCTCGATAAATTGCTCGAAGGCGACGAGGTGATGCCGCAGCTCAAGCCGTTGCGGATGATCGCCAAGATGCCCCACTTCATCCGCAAGATCATCGCCACCACCATGGCTTCGCGCGGTGAAGCGCGCATCGAACGTTTGCTCAACGAAGTGCACGAACGCAGCGTCACCGACTACTGGGCGTTGGCGCACCGGCGTTCGCAGCTCCGCATGGAGATGACCCGCGCCTGGGATCAAGCGGGGCTCGATGCCGTGCTTTGTCCTGCACATGCGACCCCGGCTTTGTGGCACGGACAGTCGCGCGACTTCTCACTCGGCGGTGTCGCCTCGATGCACTACAACACGGTGAACTATCCCGCGGGTGTCGCGCCGGTGACCCGCGTGCGCGCCGGAGAAACGACGAGGCCCGAGGTGCGCGATCGTTTGGATCGCATCGCCGCGGAAGTGGAGAGCGAGAGCGTCGGGCTACCGGTCGGCGTGCAGCTCGTGGCGCGGCCTTATCGCGAAGACGTGGTGTTGGCGCTGATGATCGCGCTCGAAGATGCGATCAAAAAGAACGCAGAATATCCGGTGACGCCGGTCGATCCCGCATGAAGAGCGCCGTCTTGATCTTGCTGAGCATCGCCGCGCTCGCGGTGGTCGCTCCGATGTTGGTCACGCTCGTCGCCTGCCGCTCTTTTCTCTATCACCCGACGGCGGACATCGCCGCAGCGCCCGCGGGATGGAAGACGCTTCGACTGCGAGTCGCGCCCGACGTGGAGCTTGCGGGCGTAGTGCGCGCGCCGGCCAGCGCCGATGCACGGTGGTTCCTCATGTTCGGCGGGAACGCGTCTCCGATCAGCGGAAATCGCGAAATCCTCAACCTGGTCGACAGTACAGGTACCTCCGGTTTGGCCGTGTTTTCTTATCGCGGATACGACGAGTCCGACGGCGTACCGGCGGAGAGCTCGTTGAAGAGCGACGCACGAGCGATCGCTCGTTATCTCGAAGAGACTTCGGGTCTACGGCCCGAACAGATGGTGCTCGTCGGCCAATCCCTCGGCAGCGGCGTGGCCTCTTTTCTCGCGGCCGAGCTGTCGCGCGAAGGGCGCGCACCGCACGCGCTCGTTTTGTTGTCGCCGTACACCTCGATCGCGCGGGTCTTCGACGACATGGTTCCGCTGGTGCCCGTCGGTTGGGCCGTGAGCGATCGCTGGGACACGGCGGCGCTCGCCGAAAAAATCGCGTGTCCGGTGGTCATCGTCCACGGACAGCTCGACCGTTTGATCGGCGTCGAACACGGGCGCTCCTTGAAGAGGAGCTTCGGTGCTCGCGCACGCTTGGTGGAGCTCGAGGGTGCGGGACACAACGATCTGTTCTCGGATCCGCGGACGATCGCCGCGATCCGCTCGGTCCTTTAGTCGAGGATCTCCCAGCGCGTCGCGGGTGCGGCAGGATGTCCGGAGATGAAGATGTTCTCTGTCGGATGCCAGATCACTCCGGCGATCGAGGTGATCGACGGTTCCACGCGCGCCGTCCGGCCGGTTTCGAGGTCGATGATCGCCGTGGATGCGACCATCCAGCGGAGATCACGGCTCTGCGTCGCTTCGAGATCCACCGTGCCGTCGAGGACCACCGGTGGAGTGATCGCGCGCGGATCGATGCGCACCAAAGGTTCGACGCCGTAGATGAACGCGTTCGCGGGTGCCCAGAACAACCTGTCCTGAGGTACAGCTGGCCCTTGGATCGGTTGAATGAATGTACCGAAGGCGAAGCTGCGGTTGACGGAGAGTGAGCCGATACCGCGGGTTGCGTCGGCGACGATCAGCTCCGTGGGACTGGCCGATAAGATGCCGCGATAGTCGGCCGTCGCGTCAGGGGCCAGCAGCTCGCAACTTTGTTCGACACGATCGATCATCAAGATCGCATCGCCGGCGGCGACGCTCACCGGATCCGATGCGTAGGCGCGTTCGGAGAGATTATCGAAGCGGAGCGCGGAGTGTCGTCGCCCGCGGCCGGGCTCGGGAACTTCGTCGCAGCTGAAGAGCAAGGCAAAACCGGGCAGCGACACCACGTACGTTTCGTTGCTCTGCGTCAGCATCAACACGCCCCAAGTTCCGTTGGGCGCGACGCTGAAATCGAGGTTCTGATCGACCGGGATCGGCAGTGGGATCGGTGATCCGCGCTGCGCCAACGTGACGGCGTCGAATTCGTAACCGTCACCGAACAACGTGCTGAAGAAGGTGCTTCCGTCGTGATTGAAACCGCCCCCTTCGCGCAAAGTGCCGCCCGTGGTTCGCCGCAAAATGCGGAGCCGCGTGTTGGTGGTGAAGGGACCCGAAGGCACGGTGATCGCCAGCGGGCCAGGCGCAGCATTCACCGGCACGACGAAAGTGATCTGTGTGAGCGAGGACGCCGAGGGGACAACATTCGTCCCGTCTGCGAGCTGTACGTTCGTGGCGCCCGCGAGATTCGATCCAAACAGGGTAACCGTCTCACCGCTCATCGCCAGCGAGGGCTCGATCCGCGTGACGTACGCGACGTTTTCATCGACCACCAGCGGCCTCGGTGAGGTCGCCGTCCCCGCAGGATGAAGGACGTAGACGAAGCCGGACGCCTCAGCATCGGCCGGCACCTCCGCGCGCAAGGAACCATCGCTGAAAGGCTCGAGCACCGGCACGGTGGTGGAGGATCCGCTGAAACGCACGCGCAGTGAGCCTCCGGTATCTTCGGTCGAGAAACCTGTCCCCGTGATCAGGACGGTGGAGCCGCGAGAAGTCGGATTCGGCGCGACGTCGAAGATCGTCGGCCCGCCGAGCACCGTCAGCGCGTTCGCGGACATCGCCACGCCGTCCCGCGTCGCCACCGCCACCAAACCACTCGCCGTGTTCGGAATGCGCAGCCGAACAAGATCCAATCGTTCGCCGTTCGGCGCCAGATATTCCTCGATCAAACCGTTTGCGCCCGGCACCAAAGCAGCCTCGAAGCCGTTCACGAAACCGGCGAGCTCTTCGGGGACAAAGCGGCGTCCGATCACCGCCACCACCGCTCCACGACGCGCGATCAGCGGCTCGAAGCGCACGAGCTCCGGCGGCGCGCGAAAAGTGAAAGTCACCGAGGAGGTGTCGATCCCGTTCGGCAAGTAGACCGTGAGTGGGCCTGTCTCCGCTCCAGGCGGAACCTGAACGAACATCTCGGTCGCGGTGATGTTCGTGGGGACAGCGAGCGCGCCGTCTCCGAAACGCACGAAGCTTGGCTCCCCAGAGACGAAATTCGACCCCAAAATACGGATCAAATCGCCCACTTTTCCCGAACCCGGATCGACACCCGACACTTCGGGACCTTCACCACTGAATTCGCAGGCGTCACCGCGCGGGCCGAGATCGCTGTTCTCTTGGCCGGCGTTCTGTACGGTCGGACAGTTGTCCGTTTGGTCAGGTACGCCGTCGCCGTCCGTGTCGGATCGCAGCGGGTTCGTCGGAAAGCCGAGCCGGCCGCTGCTGGTCTCGAGCGCATCGGAGAGCGTATCGTTGTCGTCGTCCGGATCGAGCTCGTCGGCGATGCCGTCGCCGTCGGTGTCGAGACATGCGAAGGCGTCGTCTGGGAATTGATCCTGATCGTTCGGACAGCCATCGTTGTCGCGATCGGGATCGCGATCGTCGGGGATGCCGTCGCCGTCGAGATCGTTTTCGCCGGGAACGTCGAGCCGCACCGCGACCAAACCGATCACCCCTTCGCGGATGACCGCGATTCCGGAGAGCTCGACGGAGACGTAGCCCGCTTTTGCGAAGCGCGCGCGGTACACGCCGAGAGCCAAGCTCACCGAATAGTTGCCTGCGGCGTTGGTGGTCGCCCCCACCACGCGCGCAGGATCAGTTTCATCGATAAACTCGATGCTGATCCCCGAGCTGTCCGCGGAGCCAGCAACTATCGCGCTACCGGCTACGTCGATCATCAGATCGCTCGGCGCTGTTTGGAGTACGAGATCTTCCAGCCGCCCGCGAATTCCCGAGGCGACGCGCACACCGGCGATCCGACCGGGATAATGCCCGGGGGCAAAGGCGATCACGTCGACCACACCTTCCGGCAAACCGGCGAGCACGAACTCACCGTCCTCACCGGCGACCGACTTGAACGCGGTCTCCGCGGCGACGATCAGCGCGCCCCCGGCCGGGGCCGGCTGAGAGAGGCCGACGTCGCGCCCGACAAAACCTTCGAGCCCGCCGCTCTCCAAAAGCTCGATCTCACCGAGATCGATCACCTGGCCTTCGACCAAAGCCACCACCGGATCGAGCAAACGTGCCCGCGCGGGTTGCTCGCCGAGCGCGCGCCGCTCGATGCGCAGTCGAATCCGACCGAGCGGCAGACGTTGCAGTTGAAAGAAGCCGCGCTGATCGGTGGTCGCGGCGATCGACACCCCAAGCGCATTGATCCGCGCATCTTTTACGCCGCTGAGCTCGCCGCTGACCGGATCGCGCTGCACCACCACGCCGGTGAGCAACACACCTTCGCCGGGAGCCGGAAGATCATCGGTGGACCGAAGGCACGCGCTCAAGAGGAGGAGGAGGAGGAGGAAGGCGATCGGCAGAGGACGCAGGCGACTCATCAATCGGTCCCGAGGCGGGACCAAAGTCTGCCACATTCGCGAAGCGAAGAAAAACTTACGATCGCCCGTTCGCCGTCTCCCGGCCGAGATCTTCCATATGGCCGAGCGTCCGGCACGTCTCCGAGGGCGCGACCGCTTTTCGGTCCGGACCCGTCTTCAACAAACGATCGCCCGACAACATCGTCACTCCATACCAGTAGTGTTCGTTCATGAAGTGGTGGAGCCGGTGATTGCGCCACAAACGCTCGTAAAAACGCGAGCGCGGGCGATAACGCGTGTGCACGATGAAGTGGACCCATTCGTAGTGCAGCGTCAGGAGCGCCATGATCGCGATCCCGGTCCAGGCCTGCGCCATCGTCGGGGAAAAGAACATCCAGCCGAACAGTGCGGCCCCCCAACTGAACGGGAGGACGTGCAGCGGGATGAAGATCAGATCGATCCGAAATGGATCGCGATGGTGCAGGCGATGTTTCTTCGCGACGCGCGGATCGAATTTCCGGCCGAAGATCTTGCGCGGTTTGAAGTGGAGAATGAAGACGTGGACGAACCACTCTTGTACTGGCCAATAGGCCACGACGCCCGCGACGATCACCAAGTCCCAGACAGAAAATGATCCAAAGTACAGGCGCACGCCCACCGAAACGGCGGCGAAGATCGACACCAACCACGGGCTCGCGTGTTTGTAGAACACGGCGACGGCGTCAGGCAGGGTCGCGGGGCTCGACTTCGGCGGCGCCAGGTCTTGAGCGGTGATCGTTTGCGAAAGTGAGGTCATCGGTCTTCCTCCTTGTCCTCGAGCTGTTCGACCGAGGCGAGCACGGCGAGCAGCTTCTTCATGCCGCGATTGACGATCTCGCGGGCCTTTTTCTCGGCGGTTTTGGGATCTTTTCCGCGGACGGCTGACGCGACGGCTGAATATCCTGCAGCGAAAGTCAGCTCTTCAGAAAGTGTGTCGAGCAGGAGATCACGGAGCATGGTGTACGTCTCGCGCAGCGTGTTGAACGCCAGGCGATAGGCGACGTTTTGGCTTCCGTCGACCAGCGTCGCCCAGAAGTCCATGGCCAGGATTTGTAGGCGATCGAGATCCTGTTTCGCGGCGCGCATCTCGACGACGATCTTGTCGAGCGCATCCGCCGCGTCATCACCTCCGCGTTCTGCGCACAGGCGCGCGATGTCGGGAGCGAGCGCGCTCCGCATTTCGATGACGCTGCGGGCGACGGAGATGTTGAAGCTCCCGGTTGCGTCGACCAACAGGCCCGCGAGGAGGTCGAGGCCGGCGGTGCGTTTGAAGTCGAGCACGGTGCTGCCTCCGCCGTGTTGGACCGAGATCAGACGCGCTTGTTCCAACCTCTTCAGCGCTTCGCGCAAGGCGCCGCGATTGACGTTGAGCTGTTCGGCGAGCTCGCGTTCGGCGGGCAGCGGAGAGCCCGGTAGGAAACGCCCGAGAACGATCTGCTCGCGAAGCTGCTCGAAGACCGCGTCTGAGAGCGAGCGGCGCTTCACCGGCGTGAGGTCGACCATGAGATGAGCCTACTCCTCAGCTTGTCCGGTGGTCAAGTGGTATGACCACTTTCTTCGATACCTCGGATTCGCGTCGATCTTCGAGGTTCGCTAGCATGCACCGCTTTCTCATGCGCAATCGATTGATCTTGATCTGCCTGCTCTTTTCCGGATTTGCGGGCCTGGCCTTCGAGCTGATGTGGACTCGGCTCCTGTCGTTCAGCTTCGGATCGACGACCCTGTCCTTCTCCACCGTGCTCGCTGTCTTCTTTGGAGGACTGGCGTTGGGCGCCTTTCTCTCAGGCCGGAGAGCTGCGCGCTTCGTGCGGCCGCTCCGCGTTTACGGTTTCATCGAGGTGAGCTGTGGCGTCGCCGGGCTCCTCCTGTATCCGGTGCTGAAAAATCTGGGTGGGCTGTTCGCGAGCCTCGATCCGGGCGCGGGGCCCTCGGGCATGTTGCTGCGCTTGGTCTTCTCCGCTCCTCTGTTATTGATCCCCACGGTCTTGATGGGCGCGACACTCCCCGCCGTCACCGCCGCGGTCATTCACAAAGACGAAGAGATCGGCCGCGGCACCGCGTTGATCTACGGACTGAACACGCTCGGAGCCTGTCTCGGAGCCTATCTCGCGACCTATCACCTGTTGCCCGCGTTCGGAGTTTTTGGGACCAACACGATCGCGGCCTGCGCCAACTTCATCGCCGGAGCAGGAGCGCTCCTGATCGATCGGACTGCAAGCCCCTCGGTGCAAGAGCGCGCCCTAAGCGAAGCAAGAACCGACGAGTCTCGAGAAAAAAAATGGATCGCCGCCGCCGCAATCATGACCGCGATCGGCGGTTATGCTGCGATCTCGCTCCAGATAGTATGGGTACGAATTTTCACCTCCATCCTCGACGGAACGATCTACGGCGTAGGCGCAGTGTTGATCTCCGTCCTCGTCGGAATTGCGCTCGGGAGTATCTTCATCGCACCGACTGTGAAGAGCGCAAAATACTCCATTTTTTGGTTTATCGGCTTACAGCTGGCGACGGTGCTTTCGACGCTTTGGTTCTGCCAAAACATCGATTGGATCGAATATCATCTCCGGTTTTTCGGACTATCTCGCGGTCAGCCGGAAAAATATTTACATACTCAACTATTCGGAACATTTCTGGTGCTGGCGATTCCCACCCTCGCCTCGGGCGCGAGCTTTCCGCTGTTGATTCAAAGCGTCGAGCGTAGCGCGCAAAAGACGGGACGGTCGCTCGGGTTTCTTTATGCCGCAAATACCGTCGGCAGTATTCTCGGCTGCGTCCTGACCGGCTTCGTCGTCGTGCCCTTCGCAGGCTCCGAGGCTGCCGTGGGACTGGCCATGGCGCTGCTCGGTCTCAGCGCGCTCATCGCGGCGCTGTCGCTCGGCCCGCCGCAACAGCGAACGTTTCGCTTGCTGGCGGCCGCGGTGACGCTTTTGGCCGTCGCCGTTTATCAAGGGTTCGATGTCCGCGGGTTGGCCGGTCCGAAACAGACTCGTCTGTCGACCTTCGACGAGTGGAAGAAGACGCGAGAAATCCGCGACGAAGAGGTCCTATTTTTCGCCGAGGGTGAGCACGCAAACGTCGTCGTCATCGAGCGAGAAAGTACGCCCGGCCTTTTCTTGAACGGCCTCCCGCAAGGGACGAGAATGGCCGCGCCGCCGCACTTTGTGCTCGAGTCTGTGCTGGTGGCCTACGTGCCGCTCGTCCATGCGCGAGCTTTGGACAAAGCGATGATCGTGGGCCTCGGCGCGGGCGCGACGATGGAGCTGATGTCTCACTGGGGAATCAAACACCTCAAAGTGGTGGAGCTGGAAAAAGAAGTCGTTGAGGCCGTGCGCAAGATCTACGAGCCCGAAGATCCCTATCGCGCGAGCGGGCTCGAAGTCGTGGTCAACGATGCACGCCACCAACTCCTGCTCGAGAAAAATGCCGGCGGGGGAAATTATGACATCATCACGTCGATGCCCGCCCACCCTTGGGTTGCGGCGAGTATCTTCACCCAAGAATTTTTTGAGCTGGCCCGCGCGAATTTAGGAAAAAGTGGAGTTTTTTGTACCTGGATCGGCACGGGGAAAATGGACGAGCTGGCGCTGCAAAGTATCGTCCGTGGATTCGTCGAAGTATTTCCAAACTATCTCGTATATTTTGTCCCTTCGACGGGCGCCTATTTTTTGGTGGGCGGAATGGATCGTTTGCAGCTCGACCTCGACCGGCTCGACGCGCTGCAGAACGACCCGCTGATTCAAGGTCACGCTTATTTCGACAAACCGTTGGCGCTTCTGCTCGACGCCTACGCCGGCGGAGGAGCCGCCGATCGTCCGCGGCCCGGCGTGATCAACACCGACGACAGCGCTTTTGCCGAGACCCATGGTCCGAGGTCGAGCACGCGCGCGGCGATGCTGGGAGACTTGCTTCCGCAACGTCTTCTTCCGGTGGAGTTCCTTCCCGAGGCACAGCGCTCGCGTGCGGCCGAAGCGCTCTTGGAAAGCCTCCTCGGAACGCCGGGAGGCCAGATCTCAAACAGTGGAGCGGCGCTGCGCGTCGCCCAAGCAAAACGCACGCTCACTGCGGCGAAGAGCGTTTTGGATGACGGCGGCGAAGCCTACTTTCTCGGTCGGATCGCGACGAGCGAAGGTCGGTCGGCCGAAGCACACGCGCACTTCGATAGGGTGAGTAGCGGGCCGTTCGCAGCACGCGCGAAAAAGTTTCGAGCGCTGGTGGAGCAGAACCGAGAGCAGAGGCTCGAGCAGCTCTCCGTGCTGCCGGCGACCACCGACGTTCTGGTTCTCCTCCTCGACCTCGATCGGTCGAGGAGCTTGGCGCTCGTGGGCGAGGAGCCACCTCAGGCGGAGGTCGATCCGATTCGTTGGCTGCTATGGATGGCAAAAGAGAAACGCGCGCTGGATGCGGGCGTGGTGCGTTCGACCTTTCAGCGAAATCTCGGACGGCCGCTGCGCGAGACGGCGAGCACCGCGCTGCTCGAGCTCGCCGCAGACGTGACTGAGAGCTGGGGCATGGTCGAGGAGACAGTGTTCATCGAAGCTCGGCGGCATGAGCTCGCGGCCCAAAGCGCCCAACGTTTCGTTCAAAGAGCCATGCGGGCGGGCGCGACTGAACGTTACGCGGAGGCCGCGCGATTTTTTGCAGCGGCCGAAGCGCTGCAGCCCGGAAAGCGCGAGGCACAAATTCTACGCGCGCGCACTTTGGTGGAGCTCGGCGATCGGCAGGCGCTCGCCGAGCAGCTCGATCGACTCCGTTTCCACGGAGTGTCCGAGGGGTACCTGTCTTGGCTGCTCCAGGACGCTGAAACGAGAAGGGTCGGAGCACGCTTTCCCACGGAGAACAGCGGTGAATCGCTGGAACGTGAAGATGTGATTCAGTCGGACGACGAGCAATGATAGAGGTCCGACCGCATGAACGCGCTCGAAGGGTTGCTTCGCTGCAAAAAATGCCACGCGGCTCCGCTCACGATCTGGCCCGAGCTGCGCTGCGCTCAATGCGGGACTTCGGTCACAGTGAACAACGGAATTCCGGACTTCGTGCCCGAAGAAGCGCTCGATGAGCGGCTCCGCCAAGAGCTGGAAGCGCAAAAGAACGCGGTCGAGAAGTACTACGAGAACGAAGAGAAGCTCGCGTGCCAGTGGGATCGGATCACTGCGGATGAGCTACCCCCGAAGCTCGGGTGGCCAACAGGACGGGTGCTCGACCTCGGCTGCGGTACCGGCACCGCGGGGGCGGCGTTTCGGCGCTCCGGCGCAAAAGTCATCGGCGTCGACCTCTCGCTCGCTTGTTTGAGCGCGGCTGAGAAACGGCTCGACGGCGTCGTGCGCTGCGATGCGCTGGACCTCCCCTTCGCCGACGGAACATTCGACGCCGTCGTCTCGCGCGGCGCGCTGCACCACTTTCCGGATCCCAAAGGATCGCTGAAAGAGATGTATCGCGTGATGAAACCCGGGGCTCGGGCGCTGCTCGCTGACCCGCGCGAGTTCGCCTGGCTCGAGCCGATCAAACACGCCGTCCGCCGGCACGACGACTCGTTCACCGACGATCACCACGCCTATTCGGTGAAAGAGTACGTCGACCTCTTCCGCGAAGACTTCGAGATCGAGGAAGTGGTGACACTTTATCCGTTCGGTATCTTGCTGGCGGTCGGCCTCGACCTATTTCCGCTTCCAAAAATTCTCCCGAAGCGGCTCTTCGCCGAGAGCCTGGTGAAGCTCGATCGGCGGCTGAACCAAACGCCGCTCAAGGCTGCGGGACATCTACTCGCCGTCGTCGTGCGTCGTCGCTCGCTCTGAGTATCTTCAAGCGGCGATCCTCGAAATCGACGATGTAGCCCGCACGCAGGAACGCGTCGATCGCAGCAGGGTCGCTGGAGAAGAGGATCACGTCTTCGAATGCTAGGCCCATCCAGGCCCAACGTTCGTAGCGATCGGGTCGATCGATCACCCGCGGAAAACGCGCAGGAAACGGGCCGAAGAGCTCGCCCACCGGCGCCTTGTAAATGATCGCATCCCACTTGGGCGCGTCGGCATAAAGGTGTGGATCGATCCCGCCCTGTTCGAAGAGATAGTAATGCCCGAGCATCACCGTACCCTCGGAGTGCGCGAAGTGTGGCTCGTCCGGCTCCATCAAGAGCGGCATGCGACGGCCCGTTCGCGGAAGCGGAGCGTTCATTCCCGAGAGCACCTCGGCGATCAACGGTTCAGTACGCCGGTGATAGGCGATCGAATCTCCGAGCGCGATCAGCGCCATCACGAACACGGCGACCCTCGCACTCACGCGGAGCCCACGTGGAGCGAGCACCAGCGCGAGGGGCGCGAGCGCGAGACCGAGGAAGAGCGGGCGCGGACTGACGAAGGCCCAACCGTGCAAGTGAAACGGCGAGGCCCAGAACATAGTCAGAAGAAGCAACGCCAACACGCCGGTCATGCGCTGGAGGACCGAGCCTTGTTTTTTGGCCAACCGAATCCATGCAGCGACCGCACATGCCGAGCAGAACAAAGCCGGCGCTAAAGAACGATAGTACGGACCGCCGGCGAAGAACTGCACCAGGTCGCGCGCGCGCTCGAGCAAGCCGTGCCAGGCCGTTTCGGCCCCGACCTCACCCTCGGGCCGGGTCATCAACAGCAGCAGCAATGCCGGAAGCCCGGCGACTGCGACGAGCACGGCATTTTTCAACCTGTCCTTTGGATCAGTGAGCACCAGCGCGTAGAGGAAGGCGCCCAGACCGAAGACTGCCGCAGTGAAGGTGTGAACTGCGGCGATCACCAGCGCGCAGAGCCCGATGAGGAAGATATCTCGACGCTGGAGCTCCTTTCGCGCCAGCAACCACGAGAACGCGGCCAAAGAGAGCGCGCTGCCCAGAACGAACTCGAAAAAGCCCATGTAGAAGGCCCAGCCAAGGACCAAAACGAAGCCGAAGGAGGAGAAGGGCGAGCTCTCATCGAGACGCCGTGCCAAAGAGCGGTAGGAGAACGCAAATGCCAGCGCGATCAGGGTCAGCGTCGACGTGACTGCGATGCGCCATCCGAAGAGACTTTCGAAGACCTCGCAGAGCTCTTGAAATCCACGGTTGGTGAGCGGTGCACCGATCTCGAGATACTGGTGAAGGGGAGAATTCGGGTCCGAGAGACGATTGGCGAGCACGCAGCTCGCGACGTGATTTGGACCATCGTGCGTCGGAAGAACGGGGACGCACCAAATTGTGTACACCAAGATCGCCGTAAGCAGCGCGACCTCGATCCGTTCAACTGTCCTCGAGGACATCAAATCATTTCGCGGCGGGAGAGAATGCCGCTCGCCAGCGCGACCAGCGCAGCGACATAGATGAGCCCATAAAAAAGTGCGGCCAAGAGCTCGGTCGTGGGCAGAGGAAGATCATAGATGGCCGCATCGCGAAAATTGAAACGGGAGAGGTTCGGAAGCATATAGGAGACGGTTTTCGAAATTGCGATCGTCGTCGGATCTTTGGCTTTCTCGGCCAAGCGAACGAAGTCGTCGAGCGTCGTGCACATGATCCACGCGCCGATGCCGACGCCTGCGCTGAGCGTGGGCGTCGAAAACGCCGAGAGCACCAAGCCGATACCGCCGAGGATCGCCGCCTCGGGAAACGCAGCCATGAGCGCTGCGATATCCTGAAAGCGAACCTCTCCGTCCGCCGCGACGAGCGTGAGAATGAAGACGATCGCCAGTCCGAGCTCGGCGACGAGGAGCGCGATCAGCAGCCCGATGAACCGACCCAAGGTGTACTGCCAGCGGCGAAGCGGGCGCGTCAGGACTACGAACAAGGTTTTGCGATCGATCTCTTGATGAATGAGCGCCACGCCGAGCAAAAGCGCGATCAGATCGAGCGAGAGGGAGACGCCGGAGAGGCCGATGCTGCGCACGACACGATCCGGATAACCAAAGGTGATTTTTCCGACGACCATCGCCAGCAGCAACATGCCGATACCAAAGATGGCGACGTTGTAAAAGAGGCGCTGTCGCACGGTCTGGCGAAACGCGTTCAAAGCGATGACCCAAACGCTGCTCATGGGGCGGCTCCTTGCTCGAGCGTCTTCGGGCTCGCGCCTTCATCTGGGGCCACGCCTCCGAGCGAACGAACAAAGATCGTCTCCAGGGAATCGCGGTGCTGCTCAAAGCGCTCCAAGCGTCCTCCAGCGGCCAAGGCTTGGCGGAGAAACTCGCGGGCGTAATCGGCATCCGCGAAGAGGACCTCCAATGAGCCCCCGGCGAAGGTCCCTCCGGGATGAGCTTGTTTCAGCGCTTCGGCGCGCGCGGCTTCGAGGCCGGAAACAACCACGGTCACTCCACGCGTCGTTTCGCGGAGGATCTCGTCGAGTCGTCCGATCTGTTTGGTCTCGCCTTTGTGGACGATGCACACGCGATCGCAGGTCATCTCCACGTCCGGCAAAATGTGCGTCGAATAGAAGATGGTCCGGCCTTCGTGGCGGAGCTCTTGGATGAGCTCGCGGATGTCTTTGCGCCCGATGGGATCGAGACCGGTCATCGGTTCATCGAGGATCAACAGCGTCGGCGAGCCGATCAGCGCCTGTGCGAGGCCCGCGCGCTGGAGCATGCCTTTCGAATACTGGCGGAGTCGGCGGTGCATGGCGTGCGACAGCCCGACACGCTCCAAGTGTTTCTTGGCTTCGATCTCGGCGTCATGGCGCGCCATGCCCGCGAGACGTCCGAACCAGGCGACCATCTCGAAGCCCGAGAGATACTCGTAGAACGTCGGATGCTCGGGCATGTACCCGACCTGCGTCCGCCACGCGAGCGAGTCGGAGCGATGACCGAGCAAACGAAGCTCGCCGCTGTCGGGACGGATGAGGTTGAGGAGCGCCTTGATCGTCGTAGTCTTGCCCGCGCCGTTCGGGCCGAGAAAGCCGAAGATCTCCTTCGGCTCGACCGAGAAATAGATATTCTTGACCGCTTCGACGCGCTTTCGTCGCAACCCCAGACGGAATGTTTTCTTGTATCCTTCGACCCGGATCATACAAAGCCTCGACTCGAGCTATGTCTTACTCGTCATCCTCCGGCGAGACACCTTCCCGACCGACATTTTTTAGCGCTTCGTCGTCGCGAACCTTGATGACGGTGGTGCGCGCGCGACAGCTTTCGTCGATGAGGATCGGTTCGTTGAAATCGTCGAAGGGCGGAGGCGTGACATACTGCTCGCGATGGAGCTCTGCACCATCCACGGGTCGGCGCCCTCTCTCAGCGAGGAACTTCAGGCAGGCGGCGTCGTATTGGTGAAGGACGCGCTCGCTGTAGATCACCTTCAGACGGAGCTCGGCGTCTTCGCGGGAGGGACCTTCGAGTGTGTCCATCATGCTGAGCAACAGCTCTTCTGCTCCAGCTTCGTCTCCGCTGTGAATCCGCGCCCGCGCAGACAGCGATGGCAAAAATCTCGGCGCTCCCGGGGTCAGGGCGGCTTCATGCCACCACTCGGCTGCGATCATCGGATCGCCGCGAAGAAAGTAATTGAGGTAGCCGAGAAAGAACGGGAGCTCCCAGATGAGCGGCAGAGCCTCGCGACCTTTGAGAAGCAATCCCTCCGCTGCTTTGGCGCGCCTTGCATAGGAGATGAGGTTGATCGCCGCTGCCCAATAGACCGTGTAATACTTCGGGTCGAGGTCGACCGCGATGTGACTCCAACGCTGGAGTCGATCGTAGCTTGCTTGTTCACCTTCGATCGGACGTCCGAGCTCCTGCACGACTTGGAGCCAGAAAAGATCCGCGACCGCGTGCTGATGCTCCATCGAAACGATCTGCATCGCATCGTATCCCGGCGAGCGAAGGACGTCTTCGTCCAGCTTCGTCGAGTGACGGCGTTGTTCCGCGAGGGGATCGAGCGCGCTCAGACGAAACCCAGCCGAGGCGGCCACGAACGCCGCGAAGACCGCAAACAAAGCGGCTGTTTCGCGAAACATCTTCTAAAAAACGGCCGGAGAGACACGCACGACGTCGTACGGAAAGTTCGACACCGTGCCGCTTGGCGACGGGATGCAGGTGCCGTTGTCATCGCGATCGGTGCAGTAGATTGTCTCCGAGATCGCGCCGTCCCCATCGAGGTCGCCGACGAAGCTACACGCGAACTCGTTCGTCGCGTTCGCAGCCACGGCGTAACGAGCGGTGCACGCGTACGTATAATAAAGATCGCCCGAAGGCCGCACGCTGATGTCTTCGAAGGTGCGGTCGCCGAGGTCGCTGCAGGGTCGGTTCGCGGGGAGGGTGGGCGTGAAATCCCAACCGCGGCGCACCGAGGATGCTGCACCGGGCGGATTGGGCGCCACGTTCACGTAACAATCGCGATGCGCCAGATTCGTTTCTTGGGCGATCTTGATCGTTCCGATCATCGTGGTTCCTTCGGACTGTTTCGACCGAAGGATGTAGTTCAGATACTGAGGGATGGCGACCGCGGCCAGGATCCCGATGATCGCGACGACGATCATCAGCTCGATCAACGTGAATCCACGGCGCGATCGCACATCTCTCATATTTTTTCGATGCCTCTCGGACTGAGCTTAGCTTAGAACGTGCCCGGGACGCAGTCGACGACTTCCCACGGGGTCAGCGTGGTGGTGTCGCAGGTCGCCGTTCCGCAATCCGAAGCGTTCGCGATTGCCGGGTTGTTCTGCGAACGAATCGCGAACGAGCTCAAGTTGTTGTCCGCGTCGAGGTCCGCGCCCGCGCACGCCGCAAACTCCGGTGAGGTGGCCGGCGCAAGGACGCGAGCCAAGCTGTAGTCGTAGTACACGTCACCGGCCGGACGGTAACCAATACAATCGAACTCGTCGCAGTCGGCCGGCGTGCTGCGGTTACAGGTGGTGGCGCACATACGGGTGACTTCAACCCATGCTGCCTTGACGGGACGATCGGCCGCCGTGCCCGGATTTCCCGCCGCTTCGGCGTAGTTGTCTTCCGTGGCTTTGAACGACTCTTGGTTCGTCTTGATACCACCGAGGTTGGTGCGGGCTTCCGACGTCTTCGAGCGGAGCTGGTAGCGGATGAAGTTCGGAATGGCGATGGCCGCCAAGATTCCGATGATCGCGACGACGATCATGAGCTCGATGAGTGTGAAGCCTTTGAGTTTATTGCTGACTTTTTTCAAGTTGGTTCTCCCTGTCCTTATTCGATGATGGACGTTCGAGCGGTCCTTGAGCACCCGGCGTGCCAGTGCTCGAACCTCCCTCGGCCCGCCTCGAGTGACAGAAATCGTCAGCGCGAGGTGACGAGGCTTGTACTTCCGACAGAAGTGGGCTGCAAGAATGTGGGCCACGGATGCTCTCCAATCTCGCAGCGCTCTACATCGAGCACGCAGCGATCCTCGCGTTCATCTTGGGAGCGCTGGTCGGATCTTTCCTCAACGTCGTCATCTACCGGCTGCCGCGCGGGATGAGCATCGTTCGCCCGCGCTCGAGCTGTCCCGAGTGCGGAGACATGATCCCGGGTTATCTCAACGTGCCGATCCTGAGCTGGATCGTGCTCCTCGGCCGCTGCCGCAAGTGTAAGGCGAAGATCTCGATCCGTTATCCCTTGGTCGAGCTGCTCACCGCCTTCTTGTACTTGGCGAGCGTCTCCCGCTTCGGCGTTTCCTGGGCCGCGTTGGCCGCCATACTCCTTTCGAGCGGGCTGGTGGTGATCACCTTCGTCGATCTCGATATCTGGGAGATACCGGACGAGATCTCCATACCGGGTATCGTCATCGGCTGCGCGCTGCGCCCCTTCGCTTTCGACGCCCCCTGGTTCGATGGGTTGCTCGGCGCGGCCGTGGGAGCCGCGATCCTTGGTTTGGTGCGCTGGTTCTATTTCGTGGTGCGCAAGCAGGAGGGGATGGGGCTCGGTGATCTGAAGTTGATCGCCATGACCGGCGCTTTTTTGGGGCTGCGCTCCTTGGTCCCGACGATCATGGTCGCCTCGATCACCGGCACGATCATCGGCGGATTGGCGCTGATCTTCGGCAAGAAGCCGCCACCGGAGATCGCGGCACCACCTGATCCAAAGGACACTGTACCTTCGGACACTGTACCGTCGGACAAGGAGGAAGAAGAGGACGAGGAGGACTGGACCCCGCCCGAGAACGCAGTGCCCTTTGGGCCGTTTTTGGCGATCGGCGCGATGACCCAGCTCTTTCTCGGCGACGTGATCTCTTTGGCGTTCGCACGAGCGTTCGGATGACGAAGAGGATCAGCGTCCGGCAGCCGCTCGTCCTCTATGCGACGATCTTCATGCTGCTGTTCTCCTTCTTCGTGGTCACCATAACCACGCAAGCCATGGTGGCGGGGACGCACCGCGCGTTTCGGCGTGCGCTCGCCGATCAATTGGAGATGCTCGGAGCGAAGGGCGACATCGCCGAGGTGCGGAAGCTGATCGCGATTCGGCCCATCGACAGCGAGGTCGACATCGCGGTGATCACTGCGACGCAAGCCGCGTTCGGCATCACGCTCGATCGCGCGCGCGAGCTGGTGTCGAATCCGGAGGGCCAGCAACGCCTGGTCGCCGCGCGTGTCATGACGCGCAAACAAGAGGCGTATGTGATCGCCACCTTCGGCTCGTCGACGCCCAGCGCGATCGCCTACGTGGAGATCGGGAAGCTGATCCTCCCGATCGTGCTCGGAGCGCTCGCTTTCGCCGGCGTGCTCGGCTGGATGTTGCGCCGGCTGTTGATCCCTTCGCTCAACGCGCTCGCCGAGGTCGCCGCCGATCCCGCGGTGAAAGACGATCACTTTCCCGGCGGCGAAGATGCGCCGAACGAGATCCTCGAGGTCGCGCAAGCTTTTCGGCGCACCGTCCGCAAGCTCACCGAAGAGCGCGAACGCGTGGAAGCGCAGCACAAAGAGCTGGAGAAGATGCATCTCTCGCTGGTGCGCGCGTCGAAGTTGGCGAGCGTCGGACGATTGGCGGCGGGGATCGCGCACGAGATCGGAAATCCACTCGCTGCGGTTCAAGGATACCTGGCCATCTTGCCAAGGCTCGACGAACGGGAACGCGCCGACGTGATCGAGCGAAGCGCCAAAGAGCTCAAACGGATTCACGAGACGATCAAGAAGCTGCTCACGTATGCGCGCAAGGAAGCGGCTGCGGAGCCGCCAAAACCGATCGCCCTCGCACAAGTGGTGAACGACGCGATCATGTTGGTGAAAGGCCACCCGGCGATGCGCGATGTGGTGCTGCACAATCACCTGGACGAAAGATCACAGGCGGTCGGTGCAGCGAACGAGCTGGGCCAAGTGATGGTCAATCTGCTCTTGAATGCGGCGCAGGCCATGGAGTCCAGCGTGGAACGGACGATCACCATCAAGGCGCGTGAGGTGAACGGGTCGGTGGAGATCCTGGTCGAAGATACAGGTCCCGGAATCCCGGCGGAGAAACGCGAGCAGATCTTCGACCCGTTCTACACCACGAAAGACCCCGGCGAAGGCACCGGGCTCGGGCTCGCGGTCTCCCGCTCGCTGGTGGAGAACATGCACGGCGATCTCTCGGTCGCTTCCGCCTCGGGAAAAGGGGCCTGCTTCACCGTTCGCCTAAAAAGAGCTTAGAGTGCGCGCGCAAATGACGACTCCTACGCGCGTGCTCGTCGTCGACGACGAAGAGAGCCTGCGGCACATGGTGTCGCTCGTTCTTTCGAAAGATGGATTTCACGTTTGGACGGCGGGCTCGGGCAAAGAAGCGCTCGAGGTGTTGCGCACGACGCAGGACCATATCGACATCTGCGTCACCGACGTGCGCATGCCGGGCATGGACGGCCTGGCGTTCATCGGTGAAGGCGTGCGCCTCGGCGAACGTTCGCCGACGTTCATCGCCATGAGCGCGTACGGCGACGAAAAGCTCGCCGTCGAAGCGCTGCGGCGCGGAGCGTTCGACTACATCTCGAAGCCGTTTCAGCCGGAGGAGCTGTCGCTCAAGCTGCGTTTGGTCGTCGAGAAGAAGACCATGGGCCGCACGTCCGAAAGAGCAGGATCGGGCGAGGCGCGCGGGACACGTCGGGTGACGACGCTGGCGGAGATCGTCACTGCCAGCGAAGCGATGAAGCCGATCATCCGTATGGTGCAGAAGGTGGCGAGTTTTCCGACAACGGTCTTGCTCACCGGCGAGACCGGCACCGGCAAAGAGCGGATCGCAGGTGCCATCCATATGGAAGGGAAACGGCGCGATCGCGCGTTCGTCGCCGTGAACTGCGGAGCGATTCCGGAGAACCTGCTCGAGAGCGAATTGTTCGGTCACGTAAAAGGCGCCTTCACCGATGCGAGCACCGACAAAGCGGGGCTCTTCGAAACCGCGAATGGAGGCACACTTTTTCTCGACGAAATCGCGGAGCTGCCTCAGTCGCTCCAGGTGAAGCTGTTGCGCGCGCTCGTCGAAAAAGAGATCCGCCGCGTCGGTGATACGAAGACGGTCCCCGTCGACGTCCGTTTGATCGCTGCGACCTCGCGCGACCTCAAACATCAGATCGAAAACGGCGGCTTTCGCGAGGATCTCTATTACCGCTTGAACGTGGTCTCCATCCATCTGCCGCCGCTCCGCGAGCGAAGAGAAGACATTCGCGTGCTCGTCGAACACTTCGTGACGCAGCTCTGCGCGCGGCTCGGTATGTCGAAGCTCGAGGTCACGCCCGATGCGATGGTGATCCTCGAGCGGTATACCTGGCCGGGAAACGTGCGCGAGCTGGAGAACGCGATCGAACGCGCGCTGGTCCTCTCCGAAGGGGGCTCGCGCCTGACGGCCGCGGACCTCGACGATCGTTTCGACGCCGCGGACGAAAACGCCGCCGCCCCGCCGAACGGGCTCGAAGAATTGGTGGGAGACGACCTGTCGTTCAAGGTAGTCATCCCACAGGTCGAGCGGATGTTGATCCGCCGGGCGCTCGACCGAACCGGCGGGAATCGCACGCGGGCCGCGAGCTTGCTGGGCATCAGCCACCGGGCGCTCCTCTACAAACTGAAAGAGTACGGAATCTCGTAGGCCCCTCAATGATGCTTAATTAAGCATCACTTTGCATGGCCAGATCCTTGACGGGGCGTCCAGCCTCGCTGAGTATCGCGTCCTGCGCCCGGAGGCCTGATGAACCAGACCCTCAAGAAAAAGTCGCGGAACAACGTCAAATCGCTGCGCGAAGAGATCCTCATGTCCAAAGCGGAGCTCGCGCGCAAAGCAGGCGTCTCCGCGTTGACGATCGATCGGATCGAAAACGGCGCGGAGTGCAGGCTCGATACGAAGCGAAAGATCATCCTCGCGCTTGGAAAGAAGCTCGTGGAGAAGCAAGAAGTCTTTCCTGAACTGGCCGCGCGTGCCGAAGCGGAAGCTGCTCCGATCACCACAACGGCAGGCGAATCCAAGAAACGCAGCGAGTAGAGGGAACGAAACCATCATGGCAAAGAACAAGCTGGCGATCGGTTTGGACATCGGCTCGGGATCGATCAAGGTATGCGCGCTGAAGCCGGCAAAACGCGGCAATTATCAGCTGGTCGCCTTTGGTATGGTCCAGCTGCCGCCGGAAGCGATCGTCGACGGTGCGCTGATGAACTCGACCGCGGTCGTCGACGCGATCCAAGAGCTGTTCACCTCGCAGAAGATCAAGAGCAAAGAGGTCGCGACCTCCGTCTCGGGTCACTCGGTGATCATCAAGAAGATCAACCTGCCGCAGATGAGCCCGGAAGAGCTCGAAGAGTCGATCCAGTGGGAAGCCGAACAGTACATCCCATTCGACATCAACGACGTGAACATCGACGTGCAGATCCTCAACACCGAGTCGACGCAAGCCGGTCAGATGGACGTGTTGTTGGTCGCTGCGAAGAAGGACATGGTCAATGACTACACGGAAGTGATCGCCTCTGCCGGGCTGATTCCCGTGGTCGTCGACATCGACGCCTTCGCCGTGCAGAACCAGTTCGAAGTGAACTATGAAGTGCCGCGGTCAGAGACGGTCGTGCTGATCAACATCGGCGCGTCGGTCACCAACATCAACGTGCTCGCCAACGGCGTTTCCACGTTCACCCGCGATATTTCCATCGGCGGCGGACAGTTCACCGACGCCGTGCAGAAGGCGCTCAACGTCAGCTACGACGAAGCCGAAGCCTTGAAGCTCGGCGGCGGCGGCGCCGACAGCGATGCGGTCGTTCCCCAAGAGGTGGAGCGCGTGCTCCAAACCGAATCGGAAGCGATCGCCAACGAAGTACAGCGCTCGCTCGACTTCTACGCAGCCACCTCGGCCGACGCGCACCTCGCGCGCATCTTCCTGTCCGGTGGATCAGCGAAGATTCCAGCCCTGGTAAAGACGATCGAAGGGCGCACCGGCGTACCGGTCGAGGTTATGAATCCGTTCCGCAACATCGACATCACCACGGGTCGTTTCGATCCCGCGTATCTCGCGAACATCGCGCCGATGGCCGCCGTCGCCGTTGGGCTCGCGCTCCGTTCGCAAGCGGACAAATAAGGAGATCGAAGAATGATTCGCATCAACCTATTACCGGTCCGACAAACGAAGAAACGCGAGACCGTGCAGCAGCAGCTGCTCGCTTTCGCCGCAGTCATCGTCGCGACGATCATCGCGTGCATCGTGTGGACGGCGTACAACTCGAACGTCGCCTCGCAGCGCAAAGATCAGATCGCCGATCGCCGCAAAGAGCTCACGCAGCTCGACAAGATCATCGGCGAGGTGAACGAGTTCACCGCGAAGAAGAAGGAGCTCGAGGACAAGCTGGCGATCATCGAGACGCTGAAGAAGGGCAAAACCGGTCCGGTGCGCGCGCTCGACGATCTGGCGACCGAGATCCCGAACCGCGTTTGGTTGACCAAGGTCGACGAAAAAGCGCGAACCGTGCAGATTGAAGGTTTGGCGGTCGATCACGAAGACGTCTCTGCATTTATGAAAGCGCTGCAGAAATCGAAGTATTTCTCGAACATCATCCTCAGCTTCTCGAAAGAGAAAAAAGAGACGAACGGTGCCGAGCTCTACGAGTTCAAGATCACCTGCAGCGTCGACTACGCGGCGTAGAGAGGAAGGAACAAAGCCATGGATGAGATCGTAGCCCGAATATCGAAAGTTCCTCTCGCACAGCGCGTCTTGGTGATCGCGTTGACCGTCGTCTTCTTGGTCGCCGGTAACTACATGGTCTTCGTCAGTCCTCTGGAAGACGAGATCGCCGCGTCGGATCAGCAGATCCGCGACCTCGATTCGCAGCTCGTACAGAAACGCGCCATCGCCCGCGATCTGACGCGGTATCGCGTCGAAGTCGAGCGGTTGAAACAACGCCTGAACGAAGCGCTGACGCTGCTTCCGAACGAAGCGGAGATCCCGGAGCTGCTGCAGAAGATCGCGGCGCTCGTCGAGCAGTCGGACTGCACGATGACCGCGTTCGAGCCGCAATCCGAGCAGGTTCAAGGTTTCTATGCGCGTATTCCAGTGAAGATGAAGATCCGGGGCAACTACCACTCGATCGCGGTCTTCTTCGATAAGATCGCGAAGCTCGCGCGTATCGTGAACGTCACCGACATCGTCATGTCCGCGCCGAAGTTGGAGAACAAGAAGGTGGTGCTCGACTCCGAGCTATTGGCCACGACCTTCAAGTTCGTCGATAAACCGGCGGTCGCACCCAACACGGTCCCGAAGACCACCCCCCCGGCGAAGAAGTGACGAGGAGATGAGCATGAAATCGATGAAACAGCTCCTCGCGCTAACGATGTTCTTCACGTTCGCCGCCGCTTGCGACGACGCGCCTCCCGCCCAGCCGGCGGCGCCGTCGAAAGCGGGCGAAGGTTTGAAGATCCTGACCCAAGGGACAGAGAACGCCGGCACTCCCACACAGCCGGTGGAGACGCAGCCGGCTCCGACGGAGCCTCCACCTTCCGCGAACACGGACGAGGTATCGGAGATCGCGTACGCTTATTCACCGATCGGCAAACGCGACCCGTTCCGCTCACTGTTCGATCAATTGCGGAAAGACGAGACGACCCAGCAGCTCACGGAGCTTCAGCTCTTCGAGCTCGACCAGCTCAAGCTGGTGGCGATCGTCTCACGCATCGCGACGCCCTATGCGATGGTCGAAGATCCAAACGGCAAAGGTCACACGCTGACGCGCGGCACTTTGATCGGAAAGAACTGGGGACGAGTTTCCGAGATCAATCCAGCGTGCGTCGTCGTCAAAGAAGAATATCGCGACTACACCGGGAGAAAGGTTACGAATAAACCGAGCCTCTGCCTCCCGAAGCCGGATGAACTGAAACTTGATTAATCGGGATTTCGTGCGAGCATCCGCACGCAGAGGGACTGCCCACATGAACATGCACTTCAAGCGCTTTCAGCGGACGACGGCTCTAGCCGGGCTTTTGTTGCTCCTCCCGAGCGCAGCCTTCGCTAAAGCTGTCGGCTCGATCGCGGTCGAACGCGTCGAGACCAAGGTGAACGGCACCGGCCGCGAGGTGGTCATCCACACCTCGAAAGAGCCGACGTTCTCGGTCTTCCGGCTCTCGGATCCGTTCCGAGTATTGGTCGATATCAACGACGCCCGCGTCGCCGGCGTTCGCGAGATCGAAAAGGTGAACGACGGCGTCGTTCGTTATGTCTCCACGAACATCTTCGCCGACGAAGCTTCGGCGATCGTGCGTGTGGAGATCGCCCTCGAAGCGTCCGCGGAATATCGCGTGCGCGCTGAGGGCAGCTCGATCGTGGTGGCGATCGACGGACCCATCGGGACCCGCCTCGAAGACGAGGCACCCGCGACCGCGAGTCAATCGCGGTCGGTCGGCGCGGACGAGAGTGTCGCGGCGAAAGCGGCGGTGGTGATCGGCTCGATCGCCAAGAAGCGCGAGAAAGGTCGCACTGTACTTTCGGCCAGGTTGGAGTCGGGGACAGTCGCGAAGGATGCGATCGCCATCGAGCAGCTGAGCGATCCGCCGCGCCTGGTGGTGCACGTCCGCGACGCGGCGATGAATCCGAAATGGCAGCGGATGGAGATCGATCGTTTCGGCGTGAAGCGCGCTCGTGCGGGTGCGGCCGAAGACGGCGTGCGTTTCGTGTTCGACCTCGACAAGGCGGAGTCCCTCCCGCAGCTCGACGTCGACGCGGTCGACGGACGCATCGAGCTCGTGTTGTCGAAGGCCGTCGCAGTCAAAGCTACGACCGCTGAAGCCGCGAGTCGATCGCGGCCTGTCGTCGAAGAGATGAAGATCGAAGAGCCGGCGGTCGAAACCGCAGCGAGCTCCGAAGAGAAGATTGAAGCGGCGGTCGTCGCCGAGCTCGTGCCGCAACCGAAAGCTGCGCCGGCGATTCGCGTGAAAGACGTCTCTTTCGAGCCGAAAGACGGCTTCGTTCGTCTGACGATCACCCTCGACGGACCGAACGCCGAGGTCGAGAAAATCACTGCGAGCCGAGGCGACGCGCCGATGTTGCGCGTGGCGAACGCGGAGCTCCCGAAGCTGCTCGAGCGGACGCTCGACGTCAGCGAAGTCGCCGGTGACGTGCTCCAGACCGTCTCCACCTATCGCGAAGGCTCGGACATGATCCTCGCAGCCGCGATCCAGAACGGCACCGAGCACCGCCACTGGAAAAAGGGCAACAAGCTGATGTGGGACTTCCGTGCTTCGCTCGCGAAGAACGATTCGGGAGAGCGGCAACCCACGCGCGTGATGAACTACGGCGAACAAGCGACCTCCGGTTTTGCGGCGAGCGCGCTGTCGATCCCGTCGACGTTGATGCCGTCGGCCCCGAAATACAAAGGCCGCCGCATCTCGCTCGACTTGAAAGACGCGGACATCCAAAACGTGCTTCGCCTCTTGGCGGACGTTTCGAAGCTCAATATCGTCGCAGCCGACGACGTCAAAGGTAAGGTCACGATCAAGCTGCGGAACGTTCCGTGGGATCAGGCGCTCGACATCATCCTCCGCGCCAAAGGACTCGATAAGACGCGCAACGGAAACATCATCCGCATCGCGCCGGTCGACGTGCTTCGCAAAGAAGAAGAGCTCCGCATCGAACGTGCGAAGGCGCGCGTCGAGCTCGAGCCGCTCTCGGTGCGTCTCGTTCCGGTCAGCTACGCAGTCGCCTCGGAAGTGAAGCCGCAGGTCACTGCGCTCCTCTCACCGCGCGGCAAAGTGAACATCGATCAGCGCACCAACGTGTTGGTCGTCGAAGACATCGGCGAAGTGTTGCTCAAGGTGGAGCGCTTGGTGCGCACGCTCGATACGCAGACTCCGCAGGTGTTGATCGAAGCGCGCATCGTGGAAGCGAACACCAGCTTCTCTCGCGAGCTCGGCATCCAGTGGGGCGGCAGCGTCAGCGCGACGCAGCAATACGGAACCTCGACCGGTTTGTCGTTCCCGAACTCGGTGCGCATCGCAGGTGGCGCGAACGATCTGACGAACAACGTCACGAACGGTGTTTTGCAAGATCCGGCTTATGCGGTGAACTTGCCGGCGACGGTCGGTGCGGGCGCCGGTGGTGCGCTTGGTTTCGTGTTCGGCTCCGCGGGAGGCTCAGCGCTGATCAGCTTGCGCCTCTCGGCTGCGGAGAGCTCAGGCAAAGTGAAGATCATTTCTTCGCCAAAGGTCGTCACCGTCGACAACAAAGAAGCGCGCATCCTCTCGGGTGAAAAAGTTCCGATCACTGTCCTTACGGCCAACGGTCCGACGACGCGTTTCATCGACGCGAACTTGGAGCTCGGCGTCACGCCGCACGTTACGCAGGACGGCTCGGTGTTGCTCAACATCGAAGCGAAGAAGAACGAGCTTTCGGATCGTGAAGATAACTTGGGCACGCCCGGTATCCTCACGAAAGAAGCGAAGACCGAGATGTTGGTGCGCGACGGCGACACTGCGGTTCTCGGCGGGATCTACCGCCGCCGCGCTTCAGAAGCGAAAGCGTACGTGCCGTTCCTGGGCCAGATCCCGGTGCTGGGTTGGCTCTTCAAGTCGACGACGAAGACGGACGCTCGCGAAGAGCTGTTGATCTTCGTGACGCCGAGGATCGTGAACCGCGCGCAAGCGCTGGTGAGCGCGCAATAGTCGACGTGGGCCGGCTGCGCATTCTGACCGCGGGCGAATCGCATGGGTCGAAGATGACCGCGATCGTGGAAGGAATGCCGGCGGGTTTGCCTATCGACAAGGCGGCGATCGATCTCGAGCTTTCGCGGCGCCAAGGTGGATACGGGCGCGGCTATCGCTCGCGATCGATCGAAAAAGACGAGGTCGTGTTTTCGGGCGGAATTCGCTTTGGCGAGACGATCGGTGGACCGATCGCGCTGGAGATCGAGAACCGCGATCACCGGAGCTGGAAAGGGATCATGGAAACGTCGCCGAGCGAAGATCGCAGCCAAGCCGAAGCGAAGGCGCTCTCGCGTCCGCGGCCTGGCCATGCCGATCTTGCGGGCGCGTTGAAGTACGGGCGGCGTGACATGCGCGACGTGCTCGAACGAGCGAGCGCGCGCAACACCTGCGTGCGCGTCGCTTCAGGCGCGATCGCCAAGCAGATGCTGCGAGCGATCGGCGCCGAAATTTTCTCGGTCGTGACCAAAATCGGCGGCGTGGAGTGGGCCCTCCCGGAAGACGCAGAGTGGAACGCGCTTCGTGCGGCAGCGTCGGCGTCGGACGTCGCCTGTCCTGATGGACAGGTGGCCGAAAAGATGCGCGCGCGGATCGACGAAGCACAAAAAGCCGGCGACACCGTCGGTGGGAGCTTCGCCGTGATCGCGACCGGGCTCCCGGCAGGGCTCGGAAGTTACGTCGACGTGGAGCGCCGTCTCGACGCGAGGCTCGCCGCTTCGTTGATGTCGGTCCAAGCGGTGAAGGCCGTGGAGATCGGGCTCGGCGTTCAGGCGGGGGATGTGCTCGGAAGCGAAGCACACGACGAGATCCACTTCGACGCGAACGCCCGCGATAACGGCGCCGGCGGATTTTTCCGCAAAACGAACCGCGCAGGGGGGCTCGAAGGCGGCATGACCAGCGGAGCCCCGTTGATCCTGCGCGGAACGATGAAGCCGATCTCGACGCTCGCGAAGCCGCTCGCTTCGGTGGACTTTGCGACCAAAGAAGAATCGCGCGCGGCCTACGAACGTTCGGACACCTGCGCAGTCGTCGCCTGCGCAGTGATCGCCGAGGCGGAGGTGGCGCTGGTCCTCGCGGATGCGGCGCTCGAAGCTTTCGGCGGCGACACCCTGGCCGATTTCACCGCAGCACACCGCGCACGCGTGGCGAGGTACGCCACATCGTGAATCCGCAGGCGATCGTGCTCTCCGGTCCGCCCGGAGCCGGAAAATCCTCAGTCGGGCGCGCGCTCGGCGAAAGGACCGGCCTGCGTTTCGTCGATCTCGACGAAGCGATCAGCGCACAAGGCCGACCTGTACCAAAGATCATTCGTGAAGACGGCGAAGCGGCGTTTCGCCAAGTGGAAGCCGAGACGCTCGTTTCGCTCCCGGACGATGCGCAGATCATCGCGCTCGGCGGCGGCACGTTGACCACGGCACCCGGCCGTCTCGCAGCGCGAGCTCGCGGGCGTGTGCTCGGCCTGTCCGCGAACGCAGAGATACTCCACGCGCGTTTGGCCGAAAACACGGTCGATCGCCCTCTCCTCTCGAATCTCCCTGAGCTGCTCGCGGTCCGAGAAAAAACCTACGCCGCCTGCGATCGCGCGATCGACGCACAAGGCAGCATCGAGGTCGTCGCGGATCGTGCGCTCGAAGCATGCACCGAGCTCGAGGTGCTCCACGCAGATGTCGCCGGCGCCAAAACGCGCGTGCTCGCCGGAAGCGATCTTTCGCTCGCCGCCCGCGGTGCAATCGCCGCGCTCGCTCCGGCGCGACCTGTACTTTCGATCATCGACCGCGGCGTCCCGGAAGAGCTGCGGCGCGTTTATCTCGATCCGATCCGCGCGCTCTTCGACGTGGTGGAGATCGAAGTCGCCGGAGGCGAAGGGATCAAGAGCTGGTCCTTCCTCGGCGGAATTCTCGAAGAAGCGCTCGCACGCGGCTGCGGCCGGCAGAGCGTGGTGTTGGCGATCGGCGGCGGCGCGACCTGCGATCTCGCAGCGCTCGCCGCCAGCTTGCTCGGGCGCGGCGCACCTCTGGTGTTGGTGCCGACCACGTTGCTCGCGCAGGTCGACGCGTCGATCGGCGGCAAAGCTGCGGTGAACATGAAAGCCGGCCGCAACTTGGCGGGCGCTTTTCATCCCGCGACCGACGTGATCACCGACGTTCGCTTCTTGAACAGCTTGGAGCGCGGCGAGCTCGCTTCGGGCTTCGCGGAGCTGTTGAAGATCGCGCTGATCGCGGATGCGGCGCTGTTCCAACAGCTCGTCGCGCGCGGCTTGGAGATCCCGGACGCAACGACGATCGCCCGCGCCATCTCGAACAAGGCGGCGATCGTCGCGCGCGATCCTTACGAACGCGGCGAACGAAAGCTGCTCAACCTCGGTCATACGCTCGGCCACGCGCTGGAAAGTGCGAGCGACTTCTCGTGGCGACACGGCGAAGCGGTTGCGGTGGGTATCGCCGCGATCTGCCGCTTGTCGGTGGAGCGAGCGTGGATGTCGGGAGACGACGGTCTCCAAATCATCAGGGCGATCGAAGGGTTCGGCCTTCGATCGACCGCACCGGACGCGCTCTTGAGGCGGTGTGCGGCCTTTCTGGACGCAGATAAAAAAGCAGACTCGGGAGGCGCGGACATCGTCGCGCTCCACGGGGTGGGCAAAGTCTCTTTGAAACGGTTATCCTCGAGCGAGCTCTTCGACCTCGTTCGATTTGGCGGAGGAAGTACATGAGATGGACCAATTGGACGGCGCTCGCGTTGGCGATCAGCCTCGTTGCTTGTGAAGATGTGGATTCGAGCCTGAGCGTGATCGGTGTTGCGCCCTCCGAGGAGGATGACGCCTGCGTCTTCGAACCGGGCGGCGACGCCTTTCTCCAGGACATTTTCTTCGACGCTGCGCGCACCGACTCGCTCTCGCTGGCCTTGCGCGTGCGAAACAACCTGCAAAGCGCAGAGACCGACTTCGGCGGCATCAGCGCGCAGGAAGACATCTTCGTGACACCGAGCGATGTCACCCCGCTGCGCATGGACTTCCGCTTCGAGTGCGACGTCAGCGGTTTCTCCGACGAGCTCGGGCCGCTGTTCGTTCCTCAGTTCTCCACGGAGAAGGCGTTCTGCCTCGAGAAAGACGCGCGTGAGTTCTACGGCTTCGACGTCGTGCAAGCGAGCGGTCCCGCGATCCCGCCGAACGGCGGCGTCGGCATCGTCTTCGTCCGACCGATCACCGTGCAGCTCGCGCGGGCGCTCGGCGAAGTCTTCGAGCTCGCCAACCTGGCAGAGGCTTGTTGTCAGGACGTACCGGGCGGCTGCTCCGATGAGAACCTCGCCGGCATCCCGACAAACGGTACGGATGACTGCGGCAAGCTGCAGAGCGCCTTCGAAACGATCGCCCCCAACTCGGGCCTGAGCGTCAACGAGATCGACGACGTGCAGAAGTTCCGTCCGTACCGCATCTTCGACTGGACCGCTCCGCCGGCTCCGCGCCTTCCTCCGACGGGCGGGCTCGGTGCGGGATATCCGATGCGCCTGCGCGGCGTGCTCGAAGGTGCGACGGGAGATGGCTCCATCGTCTCTTCGACCGAATACCTCGACACGATTCATCTCTGCGCGAACTGCGTCTCGACGCCCTGCACGAACCTCTAACCTTGAGCGACTTCAAGGAAAGACTTCAGCTGATCGTCACCTCCGTCGATGGGGCGGTCGCGGCGACGATCATGGGGATCGACGGGATCCCCGTGCAGGTCTACGAGGTGGAGGGCAGAGACGACGTCGATATCTCGTCGCTCTTGATCGAGTACACCGCGCTGATCCCGCAAGTTCAACGCAGCGCTCAAATGTTCGCAGCCGGTGGGCTCGAGGAATTGTCGATCAAGTCGGAGAAGCTGGTGACGATCATTCGTCCAGTGAACGCCGAATACATCCTCGCGCTGGCCCTTCGTACCAACGCCAATATGGGCAAGGGTCGCTACCTGTTGCGAGTACACGCGCCGAAGCTCGTCGAAGAACTGTCCTAACGTACAGGATGCTCGTCTCCGTCATCCACGGACCGAACCTCAATCTGCTCGGGACCCGCCGCCCAGACGTCTACGGGTCGGAGTCGCTCGCCGATATCGAGCTCGCTTTGAACACGCTCGCCAAAGAGCTCGACCTCGAGCTCGAACACTTTCAGTCGAACCACGAAGGCGCGCTGATCGATCGCCTCCAGTCCTGTCGCGGCCGGGCCGACGCGGTGATCCTCAACGCGGCGGGTTATACACATACGTCGGTGGCAATCGCGGACGCCGTCGAAGCGCTCGCCGGAGCTCCGCCGGTGATCGAGGTCCACCTCTCGATCCCCGAAGCACGCGAGGTATTTCGCGAAAAGAGCCTTCTTGCGCGCGTGGTCGCGGGGCGCGTCGAAGGCTTCCGTGGGCTGTCGTATCTTCTTGCGCTCCGGGCCGCATCGGCGCTAATCGCGCGTCGTGGCGAGCTTTGAGACCAACGATTTTCGCAAGGGCCTGAAGATACTGCACAACAATGTGCCCTACGTGATCGTCGACTTCCAACACGTGAAGCCTGGCAAGGGCAACGCTTTTACCCGCACGCGCCTCCGCAACTTGGTGACCGGCGCGCAGCTCGACGTGACGTACAAGTCGGGCGATCGCGTCGACGATCCGGAGATCGAAGACAAGGTGATGCGCTTCCTCTTCAAAGAGGGCGACACCTTCAACTTCATGGACACGAAGAACTACGAGCAGGTCGAGATCAACGAGAAGCAGGTCGGCGACGGCGCGAAGTTCCTTTTGCCGGAGATGGATTGCGACATCGTCTTCTGGAAGGGTCGCGCGATCACCGTCGAGATCCCCGCGCACGTGCAGCTCAAGATCACGTACTGCGAGCCCGGCGTGAAAGGTGACACCGCAACCAACGTCACCAAACCGGCGACGGTGGAGACGGGCGCGATCATCGCGGTGCCGCTCTTCGTCGGCGAAGGCGACACCGTCAAGGTCGACACGCGGTCAGGCGAATACATCGAACGCACGGCGATCGGCTGAGTCATGGCTGCGAAAAAAGTCGGTAAGAAGGCCGCGGCATCCGTCCGCGCGCCGAAGACCTCGAACGACAGCGATCGCAACCTGGCGAAGCTTCGCGAGATCGTCAAAGTGCTCGAGAGCTCGACGCTCGCAGAGCTGTCTTACGAGGATTCGGAGATCGCGGTCGAGGTGCGGCGCTACTCTGCGTCCGCGGCACCTGTACCAACATACAGCGCGGCTCCGGTCGTCGCGGCGGCACCCGCGAAAGCTGTGGAGACACCGGTTGCCGCGGCGGAGCTGGAATCCGACGTGCAGGTGGTGCGCTCGCCCTTCGTCGGAACGTTCTATTCCTCGCCCTCGCCCGAGGCCGAGAAGTTCACGCAGGTCGGCAAGGCGGTCCGCCGCGGTCAGACCTTGTGCATCATCGAAGCGATGAAGCTGATGAACGAGATCGAGTCCGAAGTCGACGGTATCGTGCTCGCGATCCTCGCTGAAAACGGCAAGTCCGTACAGTACGGCGACGCGCTGTTCAAGATCAAAACGGGTTCGAAAGCGTCCTAAAGTCGTGTTCAAGAAGATCCTCGTCGCGAATCGCGGAGAGATCGCGCTGCGCGTGATGCGGGCTGCGCGCGAGCTCAACATCGCCACCGTCGCGGTGTACTCCACGGCGGACTCCGAGTCGCTCCACGTCAAGTTCGCCGATGAATCGGTGTGTATCGGACCGCCGCAGGCCTCGAAGAGTTACCTGAACATCGCGGCGATCATCTCCGCCGCGGAGATCACGTCTGCGGATGCGATCCATCCCGGTTACGGCTTCCTCTCGGAGAACGCGCAGTTCGCCGAGGTTTGCGGGCAATGTGGCATCTCCTTCGTCGGACCAAAGCCGGAAGCGATCCGCTTGATGGGCGACAAGATCTCCGCGCGCAAAGCGATGAAAGGCGCCGGCCTGTCCGGATTGCCAGGTTGCGCAGACGCGCTCACCGACGAAAAAGAAGCGCTCGAAATCGCGAGGGAAGTCGGCTTCCCGCTGATCATCAAAGCAGCGGCAGGCGGCGGCGGCCGCGGGATGAAGATCGTGCGCAGGGAAGAGGAGCTGAAGCAGCAGCTCACCATCGCGCGCACCGAAGCGAAGGCGGCGTTCGGCAACGACGCGGTCTACGTCGAACGTTTTGTGGAGCGCCCGCGACACATCGAGTTTCAAGTCGCGGCCGACAACTACGGCGAGATCGTGCACCTCGGTGAACGCGAGTGTTCGGTGCAGCGCCGCTATCAAAAGTTGATCGAAGAGTCGCCCTCCCCGGCGATGACGCCCGAGAAACGCGACGCTGTTGGCGCACGCATCGTGACGGCGTTGAAGAAGCTCGGTTATTCGACGGTGGGGACCGTCGAGCTCTTGATGGATGAAAAAGGCGAGCTCCATTTTATGGAGATGAATACGCGCATCCAGGTGGAGCATCCGGTGACGGAGATGGTCACCGGGATCGATCTGTTACGCCTCCAGATCCAGCTCGCGGCCGGCAAGAAGTTGCCGTTCAAACAAGAAGACGTGACCTATCGAGGCCACGCGATCGAATGCCGCATCAACGCCGAGGATCCCTTCACCTTCGATCCTTCGCCCGGTCAGATCACCGCCTATCACATGCCCGGTGGGCCCGGCGTGCGCGTCGATTCACACGTCACGCAAGACACCATGGTTCAGCCGCACTACGACTCGCTGCTCGCCAAAGTCATCGTGCACGATGTCGACCGAATGAGCGCGATCCGCCGCATGCGTAGTGTACTTCGCGAGCTCGTCGTCGAGGGCATCAAGACGAACACCGCGTTCCACCGCCGTGCGCTGGAGAATCCGAGCTTCGTCTCCGGCGACTACGACACGCACATCGTGCACCGCATCGTCGGCGATCCGGGCCCGCAAGCGAGCTGAGTCGTGATCACCGTAGTTCACCTGATCACCAAGCTCGAGATGGGTGGTGCTCAGGAGAACACGCTCGACACCTGTGAACGTCTCGACCGTTCGCGCTTTCGGGTCGCCCTGATCTTTGGACCAGGTGGCGCTTTAGACAAACGCGCCATGGCGATGCGCGACACCGAGATCGAAGTTATGCCCGAGCTGGTCCGCAACATCGATCCGCGAAAAGACCTGCGCGGATTGCTCTCGCTCAGCTCCCGCGTCCGCATCGCGTTCGACGAACACCGGCGGCTCGGCTTTCCGCGCGACGCCTTCATCGTGCACACGCACAGCAGCAAAGCGGGCGTGCTCGGCCGGCTCGCGGCTCGGGTCGCGCGTGTTCCGCTGATCGTCCACACCATCCACGGCTTCGGATTCTTCGAGGGCCAAGCTCCGGCGGCGAAAGCGGCGTTCATCGGCGCCGAGCGGGCGGCGGCGCGCGTGACCGATGCGTTCATCAGCGTATCGCGGGCAAATCTCGCGGAAGCGCAGTCGCGGCAGATCATCGATCGCTCGCACGTGGTGCGCGTGATTCGAAGCGGGTTCGAGCTCGCGGAATTGCGCGCGGCCGGCGAGCGCCGCGATGAAGCTCGAAAGCGGCTCGAGGTGCCCGAGGACGCGGAGCTGATCGTCTCTATCGCGAACTTCAAGCCGCAAAAAGATCCGCTGACGATGATCGAAGCGTTCGCGCTGCTGGTGCGGCGCAGGCCGAACGCAATGTTGCTCTACGCCGGCGACGGCGAGCTTCGCCCCGAGGTCGAGAGAATGATTGCGCGTTACGAGCTCGGGTCGCGTGTCCGTCTGCTCGGTTGGCGCGACGATGTACCGCAGCTGCTCGCCGCCTCCGATGTGGTCGCGCTCTCTTCGATCTTCGAGGGCCTACCGCGAACGGCGGTGCAGGCACTGGTGGTGCGAAGGCCGTTCGTCGGTACACGCGTCGACGGCACACCGGAGGTCATCCGCGACGGCAAAAACGGCTTCTTGGTGCCGCCGAGAGATGCGCGCGCCTTCGCGGAAGCGCTCGACCGGGCACTGGCCGAAAGACCAGTAGACCCCGAGGATCTCGAACGCGTGAAAGCGTGGGATGTGAACGTGATGGTCCGCGAACAAGAAGCGCTCTACGAAGAGCTCGTCCAGAAGAAGGGCTAGTGGCGAGGCGCTAGTAGCTCTGTTTGATGCCGGTCTCCATCGAGACGCGGTGGCGGTTGTAGACTTTGACCATTCGTTCGTCGCCGCGGACGTCGAGCCAAACTTCGTCGCGCATTCTCTCGAAGACGTGACCTTCGCCGCCGGGGATCGACTCCAACATCGACACCGCGCCATCGACATCACCGCGGATCTTTTTGATCGTCGCGCGTTCGGCGACGGATTCCCAATCTTTCGGATCGAGCTCGAGCGCGCGCATGAACGCTTTGTCGGCCTCGTCGAGCTTGCCGAGGCGAAAGAGGACGATTCCGTGCACGTAATACGCTTCGGAGCGGTCCGGATATTCGCGCACGATCTCCGCGACCATGGTTTCGGAGCGTTCGAGGTGACCTTGGTCGCCGATCAAGGTCGCGGCCTCGAGATCGTGGATCATCTTCGCGTGGTGCGAAGCCTCGAGCCCTGCCTTGGCGGCGAAAAACAACAACGCACCGACGAGCGCGAGGAATCCGAAACCGACCAGAGGATGATCGTGAGCTTTATTGTGCTCGTGTTGCGCCATCACGCACCTCCATCCCGACCCATACCGTGTTTTTGAATCTTGTAGCGAAATTGGCGAAAAGAGAGCCCAAGCAGCTCCGCGGCCTTCGTCTTCACCCCGCCCGCCTTTTCCAGCGCGCGCACGATGAAACCGCGTTCGAAGTCTTCGACGAGGCGCTCGAGATCGACGCCCTCCTCGGGAAACGGAGCGCTCGCGTCCAGAGAGATGACGCGCGCGGGGCCGGAGTCGAGCGCACGAAGCTCCTTCGGGAGCTGCTCCACGTTGAGCACATTGGAGGTCGCGAGCGCGATCCCGCGTTCGATGATGTTCTCCAATTGCCGCACGTTTCCCGGATACGGAAATGCCAAAAGTTTCTCCATCGCTTCCGGCGCGATCGAGGCGACGTTGCGTGAATACTCCTTCGAATATTTCGCGAGGAAGGTCGCAGCAAGCAGCGGGATGTCTTCGCGCCGTTGCCGGAGCGGCGGGAGATCGAGCTGCAGGACGTTCAACCGGAAGAAGAGATCTTCGCGGAAACGTCCCGCCCGCACTTCGGCTTCGAGATCACGATTCGTCGCGGCGATCATGCGCACGTCGACCTCGATCTCGTCGATCGCACCGACGGGTTTGATCTTTCGTTCTTGGAGCGCGCGCAACAACTTCGGCTGAAGCGCGACCGGGAGCTCGCCGATCTCATCGAGGAACAAAGTTCCGCCGATCGCCGCCTCGAACATCCCTTTCTTCGATGCATCCGCGCCGGTGAACGCACCTTTGATGTGCCCGAAGAGCTCGGACTCGATCAGGTTCTCCGGGATCGCACCGCAGTTCAGCGGCAAGAAAGGTCCACTGCGATTCTCGCTGAGATAGTGGAGCCGCTTCGCGATGCGCTCCTTGCCCGTGCCGCTCTCGCCGGCGATCAATACGCTGGCGCGCGTCGGTGCAACGCGATCGACGACGTCGAGCACTTCGCGCATACCTTCGCTGCGCGCGACGATCGCTCCGCCCGCACCGTAGCGATCGATCAACGCGCGGCGCAGCTCTTCATTGTCGGCTTGCAGCTGTCGTTTGGTGATCGCCTGGGCGACCAAGACTTGGATGTCGGTCGCCAGATGTGGCCCTTTTTCGAGATAAAACGCGGCGCCCTGCTCCACCGCCGCCCGCGCTTTGTCGCGTGTGCCGAACGCGGTCATCACCAACACTTCCGGCGGTTGCGGCTTCGCGCGCGCCGCGCGCAACACATCCATGCCGTCGCCGTTCGGCTCGAGGCGCAGATCGGTGATCACCAGGTCGAGCTGCTCGGTTTTCAAGAGCGCGCACGCTTCCTCGACACTCTTCGCCGTCAACACACCATGGCCGCGCGAGGAGATGAGGACCTCCAACACTTCGCGCAAGCTTTGTTCGTCATCGACGACGAGAACCCGACCCATCGATAGCTCCGTCCGTCCGTGGAGGTTCCAACGATCCACCCAAGATGTCCATGTCGCTCGAGGGCTCTTCGATCAGCACCGGCCCCAGCACCGGTAACGAGACGATCACTTCGGTTCCCTCGTCGTGGTTGCTCTCCACCAAGATGCTGCCACCGTGCGCGGCGACGATCGAATGGGTGATCGCCAAGCCGAGCCCCGTACCGCGCTCTTTGGTGGTGAAAAAAGGATCGAAGATCCGCTTCATCTTATCCGCGGGAATTCCGGGACCCGAATCGCGAAAGACCAGCTCCACGATTTCGCCTCGTGAACGCGCGCTGACGGCGAGCCTCCTCTTCTGGCTGCTCTGAATCGCTTCCGCTCCATTGCGGCCCAGGTTCCACACCACCTGGCGGAGCTGACCGGGATCGACGCGCGCAAACAAGCTCGGTTGGACCTCGAGCTCCAGCTTCACGCCGGCGAGCAGCGCGTCGTTCCGCAGAACATCGAACACACTCGCGATCAAAGCCGAAACATCGGTCTGCTGTAAGTTCGGCTCCCGCGGCCGCGCGAACTCGAGGAAGTCGGTGATCAGCGTGTTCAAACGATCCGCCTCGCGCACCACGTTGTTCATCAAACGCTGCATCGGCTCGGGCGGATTGAGCGACTCTTTCAACACGTCGATCGATGCACACACCGACGCGAGCGGGTTCCGCACTTCATGCGCCAGGCCGGCCGCCATCTTGCCGACCGTCGCCAATCTCTCCGCGCGTTCGTACGCGTCTTTCAAACGGACGATGTGCGTGACGTCTTGAAAAACGGCGATCGATCCCCAGGTTCCGACCTCGTCGCCTCCAAGCGGAGCAAAAGAAAAACCGATGCGGATGGTGCGCCCGTCCGAACGCTGGTGGCTAGCCTCGAATCGTTCTCGCGGTGTGGCTTTGTCCACGTTCAACAACGTCGGGGTCCAACGTTCTGCGATCGCCGGCGCGATCTCGTCGAGTCGCGCGCCGATCACCTCCCCCGACTCGCGACGCAGAATACCCAACGCGGCTTCGTTCGCGTAGCGGATGCCTCCTTCGCCGTCGATGGTCATCAAACCCGCCGGTAAAGACCGCAAGATCGCGGCGTGCAGCTCTTCGAGGCGTTCGTAGTCGATCCGCTTTTCCGCGAGCTCGCGTCCCGTGGTTTTCAGCTTTTCGGCGAGCGTCGAAGACAGGACGCCGATCATCGCAATGCCGGCGGAGTGCATTGTGAAGGAGAACATCGCCCGTCCAAACACCACCGGAGGGACGCCGCGCAGCAGCTCCTCGACCTGCAGCAGGGCCAGCGTCCCGAACATCAAGAAGTAACAGATCGTCGCGATCAACGCGCCGCGCCTATACAAAGTGACACTGGCCGCGAGAACAGTGAACACATAGACGAAGGTGAACGGCGATTCGATCACTCCTGTCATGATGACCAGGATGGAGACGACCACCGTGTCGATCACGATCTGGCTGTACGCCAGCGGCATCAGGTACCGCCGGTAACGGAGCAAAAACGCGGTCGTCGCGGAGAGCGCGTAGGTCACGGCGATCAACACGTACTGCCAGCTGGCGACACCGGCTCCCGAAGGTGCATAGGCGATCACGCCCGCCAGCGAGAGCGACACGGCGACCACGCGCACGAACGCGACGCTGGTCAGCTTCGACCCGAGCTCCTGATCCTCACGGCGAAGCTCCGCGATGCGCCGCGCAACATTGCTGCGCGGCGGGAGCGTCTGCGATCGCGACGGAGAGAATGGGGCAGGACTCTGCCCGGTCATTACTTGATGTTGTCGGCGAGCTCGAAGATCGGGAGGTACATCGCGATGATCAGACCGCCGAGCAAGATACCGAGGACGACCATCATCAACGGCTCGAGCATCGCGGTCAGCGCGGCGACGGCGGCGTCGACCTCTTCTTCGTAAAAGTCGGCGATCTTCTGGAGCATGGCGTCCATCGCGCCGGTCGACTCGCCGACCGCGATCATCTGCACCACCATCGCGGGAAAGACGCCGGTTTCAGCGAGCGGATCGGCCATCGTGCGACCTTCGGAGATACGCTCACGTGTATAGAGAATCGCGTTCTCGACGACTTTGTTGCCCGAGGACTTCGCGGTGATCATCAGCGCGTCGAGGATCGGCACGCCTGAGCTGATCATCGTCCCCAAGGTGCGCGTGAACTTCGCGACGGCGACCTTGCGGAACACCGGCCCGAGCACCGGCGCCTTCAAGAGGAGGTTGTCGAAGAACAGTCGGCCCTTCGGAGTTTTGCTCACCGCGCGCAGCAACAGGAACGTGACGGTCAGCGAAATGATCACCACCACTGCGTTCGCGCGAAGGCCGTTCGACAAGTCGATCACGAACTGCGTGGGCGCAGGCAGCGCACCACCGAAGTCTTTGAACATCTTCTCGAAGACTGGAATCACGAAGATCAACAAGACCGCCGTGACGCCGACCGCGACGACGAGAACGATCGACGGATAGACCATCGCGCCCTTCACCTGCCGGATCAGCTTCAGGTTCTTTTCCATGTACGTCGCGAGACGATTCAAGATCGTGTCGAGAATACCGCCGACTTCGCCGGCTGCGACGAGGTTGACGTAGAGATCGTCGTAGACCTTCGGATGTTTCCCGAGCGCATCGGCGAGCGTCGAACCCGCCTCGACGTCGCCCTTCACCGTCATGATCACTTTCTGAAAGTGAATGTTCGCCTGCTGCGATCCGAGGATCTCGAGACACTGCACCAACGGAAGACCAGCATCGATCATCGTCGCGAACTGTCGCGTGAACACGACGACCTCTTTCGAGGTCACACCGCTGCCGAACTTGAGGTGGATCTCGATCGGTTTCTTTTTGACTTTGGAGGCGTTGATCTGCTGCGCTTTTAAGCGCTCGCTCACTACGTCCGCGCTCGCCGCCTCCATCGTTCCGGCGCGAGCTTCACCCTGGCGTGTCTTGCCTTCCCAAATGAATACCGGCATGAGGCGGCCAATTTACCTGGGATCCGCCTCGTCCGCAAAGATGTAGGCAGCTATTGCGCGGTTCGCGGGCGTTGCCCACCGCCGGCGGCCCCAGGTCCGGTCGGACCCGCCGACAAAATCTGACGCAGCTCGTCCTGATCCGAAGATCGCATCAGGCCTTCATCGAAGGAGATGATCCGCTTCTGAATGAGCACCGCCAGGGCCTGATTCATGGTCTGCATGCCGTACTTCGACTGGCCCATCTGCATCTGGCCGTAGACCTGGTGAACCTTGTCTTCGCGGATCAGGTTGCGAATGGCCATGTTCGGGACCATCACTTCCACCGCCAGCGCGCGTCCCGATCCGGAGGCCTTCGGCACCAGCGTCTGGCTCAGCACACCTTCGAGCACCATGGAAAGCTGCGCGCGAACCTGCGGCTGCTGGTACGGCGGGAAAACGTCCAGCACGCGGTTGATCGTTTGGACAGCAGAGTTCGTGTGCAGCGTGGCAAACACCAAGTGGCCCGTTTCGGCGATCACCAGCGCGGCTTCGATCGTCTCCAAGTCGCGCATCTCGCCGACCAGGATAATATCCGGGTCCTGACGCAACACGTACTTCAGCGCCTTCTTGAAGGTGTCGGTGTCCGCACCAACTTCGCGCTGATTCACGATGCAGCTCTTGTGCGGGTGCAGGTACTCGATCGGATCTTCGACGGTGAGGATGTGCTCGTGCCGCTCCGTGTTGATCTTGTCGATGATCGAAGCGAGCGTCGTCGATTTTCCCGAGCCGGTCGGACCTGTCACTAAGACCAGGCCGCGCGGTTTGTCCGCGAGGTCAGAGACGACCGGCGGCAAACCCAGCTCTTGAAACGAGAGGATCTTGAACGGGATGGTACGAAACGCGCCCGACACCGCGCCGCGCTGCATGTAGATGTTCGCGCGAAACCGCGAAAGATTCTTCACGCCGAAGGAAAGATCGAGCTCGTTCTCTTCTTCGAACTGATGTTTTTGCGCATCGGTGAGGATCGAATAACAGAGCTGCTTCGTCTCCACCGGCGTCAGCGGCGGCGTCTTCAGCGGAACCAAGCTCCCGTCGATACGCAGCTGCGGCGGCGATCCGGTGGTGATGTGGAGATCGGATGATCCCTTTTCGATCATCGCCTTCAGGAGCTGATGAAGATTGGCCATCTAGAGTTACGCCCTTTCAGTCCGACGCCGTCACGCGCGTGACTTCTTCGATCGAGATCAATCCATCTTTCAGCTTGTTCACCGCAGATTGACGCAAGCTCTGCATGCCGAGACGCATCGCTTCCGCTTTGATCTCCGCCGCCGAAGCGCCGTTGATCACGAACTCCTTGAGCTCTTCGGTGAAGTCCATGACCTCGTAGAGCGCGACGCGACCCTTGTGGCCCGTCTCCGCGCAGATGTCACAGCCCTGTCCTTTGTAGACTTGGAACGTTCCACAATCTTGCGGCTTCACTTGAATGTCGATCAGCGCGCTCTCGGGAACATCGCTCGGAACTTTGCATTCGTTGCAGATCTTGCGCGACAGACGTTGCGCCATGATCAGATTCACCGAGGCGGTCACGAGGAACGGCTCGATACCCATGTTCAACAGACGCGAAACCGTCGAGGGCGCGTCGTTCGTGTGCAGTGTCGACAACACCAAGTGACCGGTGAGCGCGGCCTTCACCGCGATCTCCGCAGTTTCGAAGTCACGAATCTCGCCGACCATGATGATGTTCGGATCTTGCCGCAAAAATGCGCGCAGAGCCGAAGCGAAGTTCAGGCCGATGTCATCGTGCATCTGCACCTGATTGATGCCGTGCAAGTTGTACTCGACCGGATCTTCCGCCGTGGAAATGTTCACCGTCGACTTGTTCAATTCGGACAGCGCCGAATACAGCGTCGTCGTCTTGCCCGATCCCGTCGGACCGGTGACCAACACCATGCCGTAGGGACGTTTGATCGCCGACTTGAACAACGCGAGCGGCTTCGCTTCGAAACCGAGCTTGGTCATGTCGAGCTGAAGATTTCCTTTGTCGAGGAGACGAAGAACGATCTTCTCGCCGAACAAAGTCGGCAGCACCGAGACGCGATAATCCATCTCGCGACCCTTGCCGAGCTTCAGTTTGATGCGTCCGTCCTGCGGCAAACGGCGCTCGGCGATGTCGAGCGCGCTCATGATCTTCACACGCGAAGTGATCGCGTTCTTCAGCTTCAGCGGCGGCTTCATCATCTCGTAGAGCACGCCGTCGATACGGTAGCGGACGCGGAAATCTTTTTCGTAGGGCTCGATGTGAATGTCCGACGCGCCTTTTTTGATCGCGTCGATCAACACCAAGTTCACCAGCTTGACGACCGGCGCGTCCTCCGCGGAGCGCTCGAGATCGACGACGTTGACCGAGTCTTCATCGCCGCCGACTTCGATCTCGTCCTCGTCGAACTCCGCGAGTACTTCGTCGTAGTTGAGCTCGTTCCCTTTGTCGTTTCCGCCGTAATACTTCTCGATCGACTCTTTGATCGCGCCGTCGGATGCGACGACGACCTCGATGTTGTAGCCGGTGAGAAACTTCAGGTCGTCGATCGCGAAGATATTCGACGGATCGGCCATCGCCACGATCAGCGACGCACCCGCGCGATTGACCGGGATGACCTGATGTTTTTCGGCGACCTCCAGCGGCACCAGCTTGATCACCTCGGGATCGATCTCGAAGTCCGAGAGGTTGATCGAAGGGACACCATACTGTTTCGAGAGAAAAGCCGTGAGCTCGCTCTCTTCGATGTAACCGAGCTTCGTGAGGTTGAAGCCGAGGCGACCGCCCGTCTTACGCTGTTGCTCCTGCGCTGCTTGGAGCTGCTGGAGCGTGATCAGATTTTCGCGGACGAGCAGCTCTCCGAGACGTCCTGCTGGCATGGATGAGAGAGGCTATCGGTCGCCGGAACCTGTGTAAAGGGCGAGAGATTTACTCATAGCGTCGCGTATGAGGGAGAGCGCCTTACCCGTCCAACGATGAAACGATCGTGCGGCTTGTTCGACGAGCATCGCGCGCCCGTCTTCGGCCGACAACCCGCGTGCCCGCGCGAGCTCGACCAAGGGCGGCAAACCTTCGAGCGCGTAGGCGGCGTCGAGAATTTCCGGAGCGTTCGCGAGATCGACGTATTCTTCGAGCGCGGTTTTTGCGAGCGCCGCGTCGGGCGGGAGCGTGGAGACGACCAGCGTTGCTCCGGCGATCGGCGCGAGCGGATGAGGCGCGTTTTTTCTGGCGCAGATCGCGATCTCTTTTGCTCCGGCACGGCGGAGCGCCCACTCCGCGGCCCGCGAAGCCCCACCGGCACCGAGGATTTGTACGCGAGACAAACGTTCCTTCGGCATCGCGGAGAAGAGCGCCGCCAGCGCAGGTCCGTCCGTGTTTTCGCCTTCGATGCCTTGTTCCGAAAAAGTGAGCGTGTTGACCGCGCCGATCTCTTTCGCGGTTTCGGTGAGCACGTTGGCGCGCGCGTAGGCTTCGTGTTTGTAGGGAATGGTGACGTTCGCGCCGAGCGCTTTTTCGCGAAGCACGTCGAGGTAGCGATGAAAATCTTCCGGCGTCGGGCAGGAGACGGGAACGTAGCTGACGTCGACCTCGAGCGCTTCCGCCGCTGCGTTGTGAATCCTCGGCGACAGCGATCGCGAGACGTCGCGGCCGAGCACGGCGAGGAGCCTCCTCATGTGAGCAGTCGTTTCGCCTCTTCGATGTCGAGCCGGATCTGCGCGGCGAGCGCTTCAATCCCGTTGAAACGCCGTTCATCGCGCACGCGCGCGTGCAGCTCGACGCGCAGGCGTTTGTCATAGAGGTCACCTGTCCATTGGATCAGGTGGCTCTCGATCGACACCGCGGCGCCTTGAAACGTGGGCCGATTTCCGATGTTGGTCACGGCACGAATGCCCTCGCTCGAGTCATCGACATAGACGCGCGTCGCGTAGACGCCGTGGTCGGGGATCAGCTCGCTTTCGGGGGCCAAATTCGCGGTGGGAATGCCGATGGTGCGCCCGCGTTGTTCACCTTTGATCACCGTTCCGGTGAGCGCGAAAGGCCGGCCGAGGATCATCTGCGCGCCTTCCACGTTTCCTTCGAGCAAAAACTCGCGCACGCGCGTCGAAGAACAGACGACCGTCGACACCGAGACCGGCTCGACCGTCTCCACGGTGAAACCGAGCTTCTTCCCGCAGGCGGTGAGGTGCGCCGGATCTCCGCCGCGATCGCGCCCGTAGCTGAAGTTGAAGCCGATCACCACGTGGAGCGGATGAAACTGCGCGACCAGATGATCGGTGACCCACGCGTCCGCGGTCAGCTCAGAGAATTCGCGATCGAAACGCACCACTTCCACGTGATCGATCCCGAAGCCGCGCATCACACGCACACGTTCGGCGATCGAGGTGAGCGTGCGGGGGGCAACTTTCGGCGCCAAAATTTTCGCGGGGTGTGGATCGAAGGTATAGGCGACCGCCAGTACTTGGTTCGTGAGCGGCGGAACAATTCCGCCTGCGAACCCTTCGCTCGGCTTTGCCTCGCTGCGCGCGGAGCTTGCGGTCGCCTCTCGTGCAGCGACGACTGTCCTTCGGATCAGCTCCTGGTGTCCGCGGTGAACCCCGTCGAAGGTTCCCAGCGTCACCACCGTCCGCCCCTCTAGTGCCACGCGCAATAAACGCTATCATAACGACGCCGATGTCGAGCGCGCTCTTCACGATCGGCTTGCTTCTCCCGGCGTTCAATCCGGGTTGGCCGCCCGCCGATCTCGAGACGCCGCCTTCCGCGCTCGCGCGTGAAGAAGCGATGCCCGACGATCCCGACTACCGGCCGGCAGACGACGCGCGTTTCGGATGCACCGGCCAGCTCGGTTTGTACTCCTTCACCCCGGCCTGTGTCGCGAGCCTCGCCGCCGAGGAACGCGAGCTGGGCACCGGCGTCGGCGCGGATCGCGCATGGTTGTGGACCACGGGCCGCCCGGAAGCCGTGCTCGCCGTCTTGGACGACGGTGCCGATTGGTCCGACGGCGACGTGATCGTAAAGATCGCGCTCAACGCCGGCGAGCTCCCTGTACCTTTGGGCAGTGCGGTCCACGACGCGAACCACGACGGCTCTTTCGACGTCCGCGACTACACCTCGGCGACCGGCACCATCGCAGTCACGCTCGAGCGCCTGCTCGATCCGCGCATTCAGGACACGAATGGAAACGGACTGGTCGATCCGCAAGATCTGCTGCGCGCGTTCTCCGACAGCCTGGACAGCGATGAAAACGGCTTCGCCGACGACATCGCGGGTTGGGACTTCGTCAGCGGGGACTCCGATCCTGGTCTTCAGGACAGGATCCCGGCCATGCCCGGATTACTCGCAGCCTCGGTTGCCGTCGCCAATAATCAGCTCGGCGGCGCGGGCGCGTGTCCCGGGTGCACGGCGATCGCGGTGCGCGTCTCCAAAAACGGCTTGGCCGAAGGCGCGGCTTTGGCGAGAGCGATCCGTTACGCGCGGGAACGCGGCGCGCGTTTGATCGCGGCGAACGTCGCGTCGGCGGGCGACTCGAGCGAAGTCCGCGAGGCGATCCGTGAAACATCCGAGGCGAACATCTTGTTCGCGGTGACCGCAGGATTTTCGGGAAGCCCGCTTCGCGAAGGTCCTTGGGAGAACGAAGCGGCGCTCGTCTCGGGAATGTTCGCCTTCGACGATCCGCAGCTCCATCGAGCCACGACGGCGCTCGCACCGAGCACCTGCGGCGGAAGCGGTGCTGATCTTTCGATCAGCACGCCCGGCAGGTGTGAGCAACACGCGGCTTCACTCGGGATCACCGCGGGCACACTGGGGCTCGCGCTCTCCGCCTCTTTCGGCATTCCCGCGCGCGAAATTCCACCGCTCGATCCACCGCTCTCCGCGCGCGAGCTGTTACGTCTCGCCAACACCACGGCGCTCGACGTGGCTCGACCGCGCACCGGCTTCGACTCCGAAACCGGCTACGGCCGCCTCGACGCACGCGCCTTGCTCGACGCGATCGCCCGCCGCTTGATCCCGCCCGAGGTGGAGCTGCTCGCGCCCGAATCCCACGCGATGATCGATCCGACACCGGGCGTGGGCATCGCGGTCACCGGGTTCGTGGTGAACACACGCAGCGATCGCGCCAGCTACGTGCTCGAATGGGCGATCGGACGTGCGCCCCCGAGCACCGCGTTTTCCGCGCTCGCATCCGGGACGATCGCCCGCGGCGAAACGGCGAATGTCGCGGGCTCGATCTCCACCGCATCTTTGTTCCCGGATCCGGCGGCCAGTCCCGAAGGCTCGACCAGCCAAGACTTCGAGCTCACGATCCGTTTGGTGGCGAACGGTTCCTTCGGCGGTGATGTCGCGCGCTCCGAAGCACGGCGGGTGATCGTGGTGCACCGCGATCTGGAGCTGCTCCCCGCTTTTCCGATCGCGCTCGGACGCGACGCGATCGGCGCACCCCGAACGATCGACCTCACCGGCGACGGCGCGGAAGACATCGTCGTCGCGCTCGACGACGGCTCGATTCAAGCGCTCGACGTCCGCGGCCGAACGCTCGGCCGTTTCCCGATCGCGCTCCCGGGCGATCCTTCGGTCTTGGCCACGTTGGCCGCGGGACCGCTCCATACTTCGATGAAAGACGTGGTCCTCGGCGTCCGTACCGCCGAAGGCCGCGCCATGCTCGTCGATCAAAACGGCGGCGTGCTCTTCGATCGCCCGACCGAAGCAGGTCCAAACGGCGCTGTCCTCGAGGATCTCGACGGCGACGGCACCCGCGAGCTGATCACCGCGGAAGGCGGAAAAATTTACGCGTTCCGCAGCACCGGCGAGTTGTTGGCGGGATATCCGGTCGACCTGTCCGAAAGTACAGGCACGCCCGCGACGGGCGATCTCGATCGCGACGGCTTCACGGACATCGCGGTCGCCTCGCGGAACAATTTGTTCGTGTTGCACGGCAAAAACGGCGAGCTCTTCAGCGGCTGGCCCGCCGGCCTCCCCTTCAGCGAAGAAGAGCTCGAGCTCGGAAGCGAAGCGCTGGCCCGTCCAGCAGTTTCCTTGGGAGATGCCGACGGCGATGACCGTTTGGACATTGCGGTCGCTGCGCGAGGCCGCGGCGTCGCCGTCTTCGATGTCGAAGGGCGCTCCCTCTTGGTCACCGCGCTCTTTGGAAAAGGTGAAGAGCTGGCGCTCGCGGATCTGGACAGCGACGGTACGCTCGACGCCGCGCGCGCGAGCCGAGGAGAGATCCAGCTCAGCTCGCTGACGAACGGCACACCGATCGACACCAACCCGCTGCTCATTCAGGGGACCGCGCGCGGCGGAGTTGCGGTCGCGGATCTCGACGGCGACGGCCGCAAGGAAGTGATCTTCGACGGCGGCGACGGCACGCTCGACGCGAGGAACCTCGACGGAACGACGCCTCGCTTTTGGCCGAAGGTCATCGGCGACTCACTCGCGGGCGCCGCCCAGCTCGGTGATCTCGACGGCGACGGCTTGCTCGAAGTCGTCGCCATCACCCGCGCCGGCCGCGTCTTCGCCTGGCGCACACCGGCCGCGACCACCGACGTCTCTTGGTCGGGCGCGCGACACGATTCGCGCGGCACCGGCAACACCGACACGCCCATCGCCGTGCTCACCGATCTCGAAGTCGAAGCCGGCTGCGGATGTGCGGCCGCGTCCCGGTCGTCCGCGAGCACTGCCTTCGGTGCGTTGCTGCTCCTGGCAGTGCACCGCCTCCTTCGAGGTGCAGGTGCAAAGCGTCGGTGAGCGCCGCTTCGAGGGGCGAGCGCGATCCGCGGGCGATCGAAGCTGGCACAATGTTTGAGATATAGAGATTCGTTCGCGCGGCGGGGGGACTAGGACGGACCTCCTTCAGCGACCCAGGAAGAGGATCGGGACGAGTCGTCTGTCTCGCGAACAGCCCCTAGGGACAGGGGCGGACTCGGTATTGTTCAGCGACTAACGGATCGAGTGAGCCTGCTCGCTGGCAGGCGCTCGCAGTTCGATCTCCTTCAAGACCGACTGCTGGCGAGCAGGCAAAGTTTGAACGCGTGGATGTCGAGGATGACGTCCACGCTTCGAAACGCAAAAGGGGCCCGCGAAGGCCCCTCTCACTCACTTCGGTGAGCTCCCCGAGGGGAGCCCCAAAAGCTTAGACTTTGCCCTGGAGAAAGAACGCGATCACCAGCGCGAAGAGCACCAGCGACTCGGTCATCGCGAGCGCGATGATCATCGGCGTCTGAACCTTCGGAGCCGCCTGCGGATTGCGGGCGATGCCTTCGAGCGCCGCCGCCGCGGTCCGCGCCTGGCCGAGCGCGCCACCGAACGTTCCGAGACCCATGCAGATCGCCGCGGCCATCGCGACCACGCCGCCACCGGCCGAGGTCGTGCCCTGCGCGAACGCCGGCAACGCAACCAACATCAAAGCAATGAGCGAGAGCGCCGTAACAACAAATTTCTTCATGACTGAACCTGACTCCCTGTCCGGCGTCCGATGCCTCGAGCCATTGCTCGTTTTGCGACCCTCTACTCTCTCTCTACCTTCTACGCCATGCGCAGCCGGAGCGAGCCGAGTCACCACCGCCGAATCTAGATTGTAGTAACCTGTCCTCTTGGACACCTGTCCAAATGGACACTCTTAGTGATGGGCCACCGGCTCGCCGCGCGTCGCTTCCGGGTGCGTATGACCTTCCGCTGCCGGATGATCATGCTCGTGCCCGTGATGCGCCGCGAGGTGGTGCTCCACCATGGCCTCGACTTCGCCGATGTACACGCAGGAGAGCAAGGTGAAAATGAACACCTGGATCAGCGCGACGAAGAGACCGAGCGCCAAAAACGGCAGCGGCAGGAGCAGCGGAAAGATGCCGACGAAGACGCCCATGACCAAGTGGTCACCGGCGATGTTGCACAACAAACGAACCGACAAGCTGATCGGGCGAATGCAGTGCGAGATGATTTCCACCGGCAAAAACAGGGGCGCGAGGAACCAGCCCCACGGCTCGCCGACCGGATTCGCCATATGCGCGATGTGTCCGAAGCCGAGCTTTCTGAACGCCGTGAAGTTGTAATAAACGAAGACGATCGAACCGCATGCGAACGTGGTGTTGAAGTTCTCCGTCGGCGGCAAGAAGCCCGGAATCAAGCCGAGCAAGTTGCTGAAGAGGATGAAAAACGCCAGCGCACCGACGAGCCAGAAGTGTCGCAGCGCCGCCTGATACGACATCGCGAACTGCATGATCGTCAGGATGCCGTCCATGATCAGCTCGACGATGTTGCGCGCCGTGAGCTTGCGATCCGGGAGGATATCGCCCTTCGCAGCCATCAGTTGGCCGCGCGCTCGAAGCGCCAGCAACAACATGAACAGCGCAGTCAGAACGATCGCGGCGAGATGCTGAACGTGGACCGGTCCCTTGAACAACCACGAGGGTCCAAAGCCTGCGATCCAATGTTCGAACGCGTGATAGCCAGGCAAAAAGCTCAGCCAACTTTGACCGTGCGGCACGGGGCGATGCCTAGCTCGATTCGGAGCCCTTGTCTTCAAGATCTTCGGCGGCCGCGCGCTCCCGTTCCATCTCGGCGCCGATGCGCGCCTCATCTTCGGCCATCGCCCGTTTTCCTTCGGGCGAGGAAGATCCCCGATTCACCCCGATCATCAGCGAGACCAGCGCCAAACCGATCCCCAAGATGACGCCCAAACCGTCGATCTTGAAGACGGTGAGCGCGAGCCACAAACCAAAACCCACGACGAGCAGCTTGCCGAACATCAAGGTGAACAACAGCGTCTTGCTGCGCGTCGCGTTCGGCTCGAGCAGCGCACCGACCACATAGACGAGACCGCCGCCGGAGGTCATGCCGAGGATGCCGCCGACGAACACGCCGATCGCGGTCGCTTCGCCGAGCGCGATGAACGCGAGCAACACCGACGCTCCGAGGATCAGCGCGAATGTTCGCAGCACGTAGCGGAGGAGAATGTTCGTCATTCGCTCTTCGAGTCCTCGTTCTCGGCTTGCTTCTGCATCACTTTCGCCGCCGCGTACACCGCTCGAAAGCCGATGCCCGATCCGAGGATGATCCCCACGACGGCCAGCCAAGGCGAGGTGCCAAACTTTCCATCGAGCCAATAACCGATCAACAAACAAAAGATGACCGCCGCAGCGAGCTCCATCCCCACGGCGCTCACTCGGCCCGCAACCCGCAGCGCGTCTCGTGCTTCAGGCGTCATCTTCTCACCCTATCACCGCGCGATCGCGCCCGACCAATAGAGGATCATCGCCGCGATCGCCGGTCCCGCGGTCTCCGTTCTCAAGGTATGTGCCCCGAGATGTACGCGCGTAAATCCCGCGGAAACAGCGCGCGATACCTCACCCGCACTCAGGCCGCCCTCGGGACCGACCAAAATCTCCGCGCTCTTTGGGGGCACAATTTTCGCGAGATATTCGGCGAGACCCTCCTCCGCCCCGAGCGCAAAACACAGCGAAAGCGCGCTCCGGGGGCGAGCGAGCAGCTCCGCAAAAGAGACGACCTCCTCGATGCGCGCGCGATGAGCCCGCCCGGAAACGCGGATCGAATCCTCGGCGATCGCCCGCCATCGTTCAGTGCGCGAACGTTTTTCGGCCACTGATCTTTCGGACAGGACCGGAACGATCGCCCGTACCCCGAGCTCCACGGTCTGCCGCACGATCTGATCGACCTTGTCGCCCTTCGCAACGCACTGGAGCAAAGTGAGGTGCGTCCCGGCCGGCTCCTCGAGCGCGCGCGGCTCCTCCAGCATCACGGTCACGTTCTGCTTGGAAAAAGCGGTCACCGAAGCGTCCGCCTCGCGACCTGTACCATCGGACAGGAGCACCCGATCCCCGACGCGCGACCGCAACACGTCGCGCAAATGGGACGCGACGTCGCCCGAGAGCACTACGGCCCCGCTCCGCTCGAGCAACCCCTCGGAAACGACAAACCGGCGCACCATGCGGGCCCCCCGGAGCATGCCCGAGATTCGCGCTTTTCTCGAACTTGTGGTGCGATGGGTTTGTGAAGCGCGCAAGGCTCGCTGCCGCCCTCTTCGCTCTCTTCTTCGGAGTCGCACCCGCCCGCGCGGACACCCGCGCCGATGCACGCCGCTACTTCCAACAAGGAATGGCGCTGATCGAACAAGGCAAACACAGCGAAGGCATCGACCTCTTGAAGAAGGCCTACGAGATCCGCCCGCACCCCTCGGTGCTCTTCAACATCGGGCGGGCCTACGCAGGCGCCGGCCGCGTCGATCCGGCGATCGAATACTTCGAACGTTACCTGGCCTCCGATCCCGCAGATGCCGATCAAGTCCGCGCCTCGCTCCTCGATCTGCGCGAACGAAAAAATCTGCGCGGTCTGGTCGACGAAGGGATGACCGCGATCGCCGAAGCCCGTTACGCCGAAGGAATCTCGCTCCTCCGCCGCGCCTACGAGTCGCGCCCGCATCCGAATATTCTCTTCAACATCGCGCGCGCCTACGAAGAATCGCAGGACTACAAACGCGCGATCGCCACCTACGAACGTTATTTGAAGACTTCGCCGCGCGACGAAGAGGACGTGAAAAACACGCTCAAAAAGCTGAAGGCAGCCATCGCCAAACGCGACGACCGTCGCGATCGCGAGCGCGAACGCCCGCCGCCGAAGAAGCCGGCGATCGCCGAGAAAAATCAGCCGAAGAAGCCGGAGCTCGAAACGCCGGTGGAACGTCCCGTGGAGACGACGCGCGAGAGCGTGGTCGAGCTCGACGACGAACGTATGGCGCAGCTCGCGCAGATGATCGCGCAGCTGATGAAGAAAGATCAGCCCGATCCGGAAGTTTTGGATCGCCCGGTGGAGAACGATGCTCCGTCCGAAAAAACGCCCGAAAATCCCGCGGCGGATCAGCTCGTCGCTTCGGTGAGCACCTCCACCTCGCCGGATGCGGTGGCGCTCGAAGCGAAGACCGGTGAAGCGTACGAAGAAAAAGTCGTCACCGCGTCCCGCCGCGAACAATCGCCGCTCGATGCACCGAACGCGGTCACGATCATCACCGAAGAAGACATCCGCCTTTCGGGCGCGCGCACCATCCCCGATCTGCTCCGCCGCGTGCCGGGCATGGACGTGATGGCGATGAGTTATTCGGACTACAACGTGTCGATGCGCGGCTTCAATCGCCGCGTGGCGAACAAGATCTTGGTCCTGGTCGACGGCCGCACCGTCTACGAAGACTTCCTCGGCGGCATGTTGTGGCGCGGCCAAACTTTCGATCTGCTCGATGTCGCGCGGATCGAGGTCGTGCGCGGCCCCGGCTCGGCAATTTACGGAGCCTACGCGTACACCGGCATGGTCAACATCATCACCAAACGTCCCGAAGAGATCGCCGGCTCGGTCGCCTCGGTCTATGCCGGCAACGGTGAGACGCTCGAAGCCGCATACCAGTACGGTGCACGGCGCGGCCCGCTCGGCGTGCGTGCCAGCGTCGGTTACGAACGCGGCAACAAATATGAGCTGGAGTTCGATCCCGAACGCGTCGACTTCACCACCAACGTCAAGGACCCGACGACCTCGCTGAACCAGGTCCGCTTCGACGTCTCCACCGAATACAACTTCAAAAACGAAGGTGGCCGCCTCTTCCTCGGCGGGGGCGCGCGCTCTGGATTTACCGAGCTCTACGGCGTCGCCGCGCTCAGAAACCAAGCGATCGACGGAAAAACATACTCCGTGCGCGGAGGTTACGAAGGCGAATTATTTTCTCTGCTCGCATTTTGGAATGCGCTGCGCGCCGAATCGACGCCGCAATTTTATCGTACGGGTTTAAATGATTTAGGCTCAACTGTCCGCGCGGACATCATCTCCGTCGAGCCTATTTTCCGCCCGAGCTTCGTTCTCTTCGGACAACATGAATTGGTGCTCGGAGGAGAATATCGACACAAATTCATCGACTGGGATTATCTCGACAGCTCTCACGAAGAAGATCACTTCGCGGTCTTCGCGCAGGATTCTTGGGCGATCAACGACGTCTTTTCGGTGATCGCCAGCGCCCGCCTCGATCTGCACCCGAATATTGGGCCGCTCGCCTCACCGCGTCTGGCATTCATCGTGAAACCCGCGCCGCGCCAAGCGTTGCGCGTCTCGTTCGGTACTGCGTTCCGCCAGCCGACGCAGGCGGAGACCTATTTGAATTTATCCGCACCGACACCCGTCGCCGGAGTCGCGGTGACCTTGATCGGCCTCGACTCTCTCGAACCGGAAAATATTGCCACTCTGGACGTGGGATATCTATATCAGCCGGATTTCGGTGAAATCGAAGCGGTCGCCTATATCAACCGCGTCGGTAATTTAATTAGCCGTACGCCCCTGACACCGACGGATATCAACAGCGGTTTCAATCCCGAAGTCGGCGCCTTCATCGGCGCGGTTTCGACCTATTTCAACGAGTCGCGGCATTTCCTCGCGCTCGGCACCGAGCTCTCCACCCGCCTCTATCCGATCGACGGCGTCGACGTGGGCGCGAGTTACGCTTTCCAATATATCTTCGACGAAGAAACCGGCGACCGTTTCACCGACTCCCCGATCCACAAGGCCACGATCTGGGGCCAGCTGCGCACCAGCTTCGGAATGGACGTCGGGCTCTCGGCACACTTCGTTTCGGATCAAAAATGGGTCGAGCCGAACTATGATCCCGCGGATCCCACCGGCTTCAACAGCGATCCCCTTCCGGTCGACGCTTCGATCGTGGTCGTCGGACGTATCGGCTACCGCATGCTCGACGATCAATTGGAGCTCGCGATCTCGGGCGCGAATCTCACCGACTTCGGATCGCTGCGCCACCGCGAGCATCCGTACGCCAACCGCGTCGAGGCTCGAGTCCTCGGCTCGCTCACGGCGAGGTTTTGATCATGCGTAAGTATCTCTTGCCGGCGCTGCTGTTCTCGTCGCTCTTCGCCTGCGAAGATCCCGACGTCAGCGAATACGAGCCGCGCACCGGTATCATCAGCGGGTCTATTCTTTATCGAGACGGCACCGCGCGCGGAAACGTCATCGTCTTATTATTTCGCGAAGACTCACCGCCTCCACCCCGCGGAACATCGCGTCCGGTGAATTTCATCGTCGTGCCCGAAGAGCAGATGTTCAAAAACGTCGACGACTCGGTGATCACCGACTTCGCCACGACATTCACCATGCCCGCAGTCCCCGCCGGCCGTTATCAAATCCGCGCCTTTTTGGACGCGGATGGTGACTTCAATCCCGTCCAAGATCTGCTCGCCCAGCCGACCGCGGGTGATATCGGCGGTGGCCACGTCGACCCCGATACGCAGACTTTTTTGACGGTGGTCGTGGAAAATGATCGCGACAGCGCAAACGTCGCCGTCTATCTCGGCTCGGAAATTCCGGTGGAGCGCCCAGCTTTCGCCATCACCTCCAGCAGCGCGTTCACCGTTCCCTTCGCGCGCCCGCAAAAATTCAGCATCGAATCGCATCCGATTCAACGCGAACAGGTGCAGATGGATCCCACCCGCACCGCGTTTTTGATCCAATACATCGATGAAAACGGCGACGGCATGACCGACGACGTGAACGGCGATCATCTTCCCGACGTCTATCCAAAAGTTATTTTCCGGCGAACGATCCCGGCGGATAACGGCGCGACGATCTTGGTTCCGCTGATCATCGATCCTTTTCCGTATCTGGATGCGCTCCGGGCGCGCGGATTTGCGCTCACCACACATCTCGATCTGTTGATTCCACCGGTCGCGGTCGAACGAAGCGCCGACGGAGATACTATCCTTCCGGCCATACCTCCAGGCGAGTACGAAACAGTCGTGCTCTCCGGTACGGGTCAGACGTGGCAGATCCCGAATGCCATCGATATCGTGCAGCCGCCGGGCATCGATCCGACGCAGTCGATCAAAGTGGTGATGTCCGAGGGGACACCTCTGCCTTCGGGCCAAATCTCTGGGACGATCCGCGCGGCGACCGAGACCCGCGGTGACGCCTACGTGATCGTGTTTTCGGCGACGAATCCGCCGCCGCCCGTGGGAACGGGCCGACCGGTGGCGCTGGCGTCGATTCCGCGCGCGACTTTCACGGAAACTCCGAGCGCGATCTCCGCCCAATTCACGGTGCGCGGTTTGCCGGACGGCAACTATCTCGTCCGTGGTTTGCTGGACGCCGACAATAACTTCTCTCCGCTCTCTGATTTGGTGGCCCAACCGAGCAGCGGGGATCTCGGGGGCGGGTCGACTCCGGCAGTGGTCCCCGTGACAGGTGGCCAAACAACCAGTGGAGTCCTCGTCGAGCTGACGACCACCGTCGCCTTCGAACGTCCCGCTTTTGAATTTGATCCGGTCACCATTCCGGAAAACGGATTTCCGCGCTCGATCACTTTGCGCCTCCGCGAAGACGGAGCACCGCCGATCTCCGACCAACAGATCAGCGTCCCGGTGGTGCTCACCGGTGTGGACGAAGACGGCGATAATTTCCTCGATCTGTTGCCGCGCGTTTTGCTCACCAAAATGGTCGACGGCGACCCGCGCACCGCGCCCGACCAATCGCCGGCGATCGTCATTCCGGGGATCGTCGATCCGCTTCCGTTCATGACCGCACTGGCCGCCGGGACACCTGCGGTTCCCGCCACCGAGCTGAATATTATCCTTCCCCCGGTCGCGCTGCGCCTGAATCCCAATGGGACGCGGGAACGTATCTCTCCGCCCCCGGTGGGCCGTTATCGCGTGAATTTATTGTCCGCTACCGGCCAAACTTGGTCGGTGCCCTCGCCGCTCGATGTTCTGCTGAATCGCGTGGGGACGGTGCTCGAGGATCAAGCGCAAGCGCGTTTCGTGGAGGTGGCGGACGCAGCAATTCCCGCCGGAGCGATCACGGGCTCGATCACGCTCACCGCTGGCCTCCCGGACAGTGACTTTTCCGTCATCGTGCTCGCTTTCGACGTCGCGAATCCTCCGCCGCCCGCAGGCTCCGGGCGCCCGGTGGCCAGCGCGGTGATTCCGAAGGCCGCGTTCACCAACGGCACCGCGAGTTATGCGCTCGGAGGTTTGGCGACGGGAACTTATCTCGTCCGTGGATTCATGGATGTGAACGACAATTTCACGCCGTGGTTCGACACGATGAATCAGCCGGACGCGCTCGATCTCGTCGCCGTCACGCCCGCCCATCCGGCGGTCTCCGTGGACGCGCTCGCGCCGCCGGTGGCGAACGTCGGTTTGGCGGTCACCACCACCACGATCCCGGCCGACCGCCCCATGTTCACTCTCGAAGGAAATACGGTCCTCGATCTGTCGACGGCGGGATTATCGACCACTATCCGCGCGGTCAGCTCACACAATAATATTCTCGATCAGGATGGAATATTCTTGGTGCGCTGGTCCGACCTCGATGGAAACGGCGTCGCCGACGACCGAAACGCAGACGGCCAATACGAAGTCACGCCGTTCGTCGTCGCCGAGCTGCTCGATCCGAACGATCCCACGAATACCCGAGTGGCGACGCCGCACGTACGTATCCCCGGAGTTGTTCCCGCCGCGCAATTCGAAGCGCTCGGTTTTCCAGTGAACGACATCCTGCAGACCCGCGCCACCGTGGCGACGAACGCCATCCAAGTTCTCTTTCCGCCGATCGGTCTCGACGACAACAATCAGCGTATTCCGGGCGTCCCGGGAAGGTATCGAATTTCGGTCGCCAGCTTCACCGGACAAACGTGGACCATTCCCAACGAGCTGCAGCGCGCCGCCGGCACTGATCTTCCGGCCACTCAGAGCACCTTCCTGACCGTCGAGGAATAACGTGCACCCCGCTGCCGCACCGCTGCTCGCCGGAATTCTCGCGTTGCTCGAAGGAGACACGAAAACCGCGCTCAAAGAGCTGCAGCAGGCAGCGCTGAGCGCACCCGAATCGGAAACGACTCGAGCCGCACTGGGCACCGCCGCGCTCGCGCTGGGTGAAGAATCGCGCGCGCGGGACGTGCTCGCTTCGATCCCCTCCGCCGCGCTCTACTATGCGATGGGACAGTCCGATGGCCCCGGCGGAAATACGCGCGCACAAAACACGCTGATCGAACACGCGAAATTACCGGACGACAAAGTATCTCCCGGCGCACTGTTTCTCGCGGCGCTCGCTTTTGCGAACGCCAAACAGCCGGATCGTGCGGACGAGATACTTTCTCGCGCCATCAAACTATCTCCCTCCGCCTTCGACGAAGGTTTTGCTCCGGATCCAACTTATGGAGCCGTACGTTTCGCGCTGAGCGCGCTCGAAAGTTTCTCCGCGGAACCTGCGCAGATCCTCCAGATCGCGGGAAAGCTCGCCGAAAGTGGGCGCCTCTATGAAGCCCGCGCCATCGCCACGAAATATCTCGGCGATCCGTTGAACAAAGCCGCAGCGCGCGGGGTGATCATCAAAGCGACCGAAAAAAGGGATCCCCGCCGCGCGCTCGAACAAATCGAACTATTATTGGCGGAAAATAAAGAAGACCGCTCCGCTGCGGTGAAAAAGATCGAGCTGCACCTCGCGCTGAACGACTATCCGGCGGCGAAGAGGGGTTTGGAAAATGTCGGCGCCGCCGAAGGTGCAGATCGCGCAGCGCTCGCCAGAGCCCGCGCGAAGATCGCGCTGCACGACAAACAACCGGCCGTCGCCGTGGAAGCCGCGGAGGACGCAGCCGCTGCCGCGCCGGGCTCCAATGAAGCTCTGGCGCTCCTGGCGCGAGCGCTGCTGGCCGCAGGAAAGATCGAACGCGCTTTCGCCTTCGCGAATCAGCTGCAAGCGCGGAAGCCGACCGACGTCGATCCCTACGAAGTGTTGGCGGCGATCGCCGAAACAAAAGGTGAAAAAGAAAAGGCCCGCACCATGCGCCTCCGCTCCGACGGATTTCGGCAGAGCCGCGAACGCATCGAACGCGAACGTTCGCGCCGAGAAGCGGTGATCGCGGCCGTGCGCGACGCGGAAGCTGGGCTGGGGATCGCGGGTTTGGAGTCGGTGCGCAGCGAAAATCCGCTGGTCAGCTTGCCGATCGATCTCGCCACCGCCAAAGCCGGCACCACCGGATTCAAGCGTGCCGCACGCGATCGTATTTTGGCGGCCTGCCGCGGACGTTTCGCGAATCTCCTGAAAAACAGGCGCGGCTACCAGCGGATTCCGGTGATGATCTCGCCCTACGGAAAAGTGATCTCCATCGAGGTACAACTCTCCGCGGCCGATCCCGCGAGGTGCACCGAAATTCCGCAACGCGCGAGATAGTATGAGTATCGAAACTTATCCGCGTTTCCAGGCGTTCATCACTTTTTTCACGTAATATTCGGTCTCGCCGTTCTTCGGCACAAAGGTGGTCACCGAACCGGGGCCCGCATTATAGGCGGCGAGAGCCAGTCGCACGTCGCCGTATTTTTTGAGCTGGCGAGCCAAATATTTCGCGCCACCATCGACCGACTGCACCGGATCGTAGGGATCGAGCACCGCCATCAGCGCCGCGGTCGTGGGAATCAATTGTGCGGGGCCCATGGCGCCGGCTGCAGAGATGCGATGAACCGCGGCATCGGATTCCACGCGCACCACCGCCGCAAACAATCCCGCGGGGAGCCGGTGTTTCTTTTCGGCAGCGGCGATCGCCGGCGCGAGATCATCGTGGCCGGAGATCAAACAACCGGGGCGGTGGCGCGCGTACGCTTTCAGCGCGCTCCACTTGGCGTTCACGTGCCTCGGTGAAAGTGGGAAGACGACGGAGCTGCCGAAAAACGCCACCGCACCGTTCAGCAACAAAAGTGGCCCACAGATCAGGATCGCCAAAGTGACGGCAATACGGATGCGCCACGGCATTCGCCGCCATACGAAGCGCATCATCGCTGCGATCATGCGCATGAACCGTTCAACCCGCAAAATATCGATCCGTTTTCACTGGATCGTACGTGGGATCAGCGCTTAAAGGAACGGTGAGCATGCTCAAAACTACCCTGAAAAACGGCCTGAAAGTTCTCGTCGAGGAAAACCACGCCGCGCGCGTCGTCGCTGCGCAGGTTTGGGTTCGCGTGGGTTCCGCCGATGAGACTCCCCCGGATGCAGGCCTGGCGCACGTGCATGAACACATGCTGTTCAAAGGGACAGGTAAGCGCAAAGTCGGCGAGATCGCTCAAGACGTCGAAGCCGCGGGTGGGGACATCAACGCGTGGACCAGCTTCGATCAAACCGTCTATCACGTGACGATCGCTTCCCGCGAAGTGGACGTGGCGCTCGATATCCTCGCGGACGCCGTGCAAAACTCTACCTTCGACGCGGATGAGCTCTCCAAGGAATTAGAAGTCGTCCTCGAAGAATTGCGCCGTGGAAACGACACACCCTCGCGGGTGGCGAGCGAAATGTTATTTCGCACCGCATTTACTGCGCACCCGTATTTCCGCCCGGTGATCGGATACGTCGACACCGTCACCGCATTTTCGCGCGAACAGATCCTCGCATTCTACAAACGTTGGTATCACCCGGAAAACATGACCCTGGTGGTCGTCGGCGACGTGAACACCGATGACGTGCTGAAAAAAGCAGAATCATTGTTCGAGAAACGTGCGGACGGCGGACCGATCGCGCGTCAAGGTGCGCGGGCCAGCGAGCCGCCGCAGCACGACTTGCGCGTGGTGAAGAAGGCGCAGGACATTCAAGAGACCCATCTCTCTTTCGCCTGGCACGGCACGCCGCTGAAACACGCGGATACTGCGGCGCTCGACGTGCTCTCCATTCTCCTCGGCAGCGGAGAGAGCTCGCGACTGTACAAACGTGTCAAACGCGAGCTGGAGCTGGTGAACGAGTGTTATTCGTATTCATACACTCCGAAAGATCCGGGATTGATCGTCATCGGCGGACAAATCCACGGTGAGAAGATCGAAGAAGCATATCGCGAGCTTTTGAAAGAGACGTTGCGGCTCCGTTTCGAGAACGTGGAAGACGCAGAGATCGAAAAAGCGAAGACGATTATTCTCTCGGAGATCATCTATCAAAAAGAAACCGTCCAAGGGATCGCGCGGAAATTGGGAACGTTCGAGCTGGTCGCGGGTGATACGTCTTTCGAGGAAGAATATTATTCCAAGGTCAAATCGGTGACCGCGGATGAAATTCGCCGCATCGCCATGACCTATTTGCATCCGTCGCACCTGACGATCTCCACGCTGATGCCGCTCGCACACGAAGCGAAGATGGGCGAAGAGGCGGTGAAGAAGATCAACGCCGAGGTTTTGGCCGAGCTGGAGAAACAATATTCGCCCTCGCGGATCGAGCTCGGACCGGAGCGGGTCGCGAAAGTGAAGTTGTCGAACGGGGCCACGCTCTTGGTGCGCGAAGATTCGACGGTGCCGCTGGTCAGCGTGCGCGCCGTGGCGCAGGGCGGTTTGCTCGCGGAAACGCCGCGGACGAACGGCATCTCGCATTTGGTCGGCGAGCTGGTGGTGCGCGGGACACAGAGATATTCCGCCGAACAGATCGTCGATCAGACCGATGCCATGGCCGGAAATATCTCTGGCCTCGCGGGCAGGAACTCACTCGGTATCCGCGGCGACTTTTTGAAAGAGTCCTGGGACCAAGGTTTGGAATTATTCTCTTCCTGCTTGCTCGAGCCGACGTTCGACCAAGAGGAATTGGAAAAAGAGCGGAAGACGCAGATCGAAGATATCGCGGCTCGGCAAGATAATTTATCGGGCGTGGCTTTCGATCTCTTCAGCGACTCTCTTTATGTCGATCATCCCTACCGGATGCCGATGTTGGGCACGAAAGAGAACGTCTCGGCGATCACCCGCGACGACGTCCTCGCGGAGTTCCGCAAACAACTGCGTCCGGACAAGCTGACGCTCTGCGTGGTCGGCGCGGTCGACGTCGCGCGCACCATCGAGAAGATGGAGAAACGGATCGGCTCGGTGAAGCCGCACGCAGATGCCGGCCTGTTCCAACGGCCAACGGCTCCGCGGGCCCCGACGCAGGCGAAGACCGCACGTTTGGCGAAAGAAAAAGAACAAGCGCACCTGGTGCTCGGGTTCATGGGCGTGACCCTCGACGACGATCGCCGCTACGTGCTCGACGTGTTGTCGAGCGTGCTCGGCGGACAATCGGGGCGCCTCTTCCTCGAGCTGCGCGATAAACAATCGCTCGCGTATTCCGTGGCGGCTTTTTGCCTCGAAGGTCTCGATGCCGGCTATTTTGCGGTCTATATCGGCACCAGCCCGGATAAGTTGGAGACCGCCGAACGCGGCATTCGCGAGGAGCTGAACAAAGTGCTCGAGGCGGAGATCACCCCCGCCGAGCTTTCGCGCGCGCAACGTTATCTCATCGGCTCACACGAAATTGCGCTGCAACGGGCAGGCTCGCGCTGCAGCACGATGGCGCTCAATGAAGCTTATGGTATCGGTTATGACGATTACACGCACCACGCAGACCGAATCCAAGCGGTGACGGCGAAGCGGGTTCGCGAAGTAACTCGGGAGATCGTGCGACTCGATGTGGCTATCCGTTCGATCATCGCGACCGATAAAGTATAGCGCGGTCGCGGTCGCGGCCCTGCTGTCTTCGGCCTGCCAAGATACGGTGGGTACGGGGATCGTGCGCGCGCAATTTCTAGAGAACAACTGCAAACCTGGAACGGACCGCGACCTCGAGAATTTCGAATATTCCGCGGACTATCTCGCGACGGAGCGATTTTCTGGAATATTACAGATATATATTCAGAAATATCGCGTCGACATCGAAGAGACTGATGGATTGTTGATCCGTTTTTCCATCGACACCTTGATCGAGGGCGGGATTTTGAAGATCGACCGCGAACAAGTGGTGCGTACCGATCCCGATGCTCCGCTGCTCCTTCGCACCTCGACGGCGGCGACCGACGCGAACGCCAGCCTCAGCTTGTTCGGCACCTGTCCTGAATTTCCCACCCATTTCGGGTCGGGATTATTGACCATCGACAAGCTCGCGCTCGCCGCAGATCCCATGGACACCGGAACGAACGAGCGGATCTCCGGCACGCTGACCGCGACGCTCACCCGCAGCAACTCGAGGTTTCCTGTCGGCGAGATGGAAGCGATCTTCGATTTCGCGCCGCCGCGCCGTCCCCTGACCGACTTCAAATGAGCACCAACACCTATGAGGGCTGGGTCGCCCTGACGATCACCATTGTGGGCGCAACTGAGGACGATCCGCGCATCGACGTTTTGAGCTCCATGTTGTTCGAGCTCGGCGCGGAAGGGATCGAGACCAAAGAGCCGCCCGGTGAATTGGTGTTGATCGCTTCTTATCCACCGGAGGCCAGCCCCGACGAAGAAGCGGCGCTCGCCTTATTGGAAGCGCTGGAGATCGACGAAGCGCGCATCGAGCTCTCGCAATATGCGGCGATCGATTGGTCGACGCACTGGCGGCAACATTTTCATCCGATCGCCTATCAGAGCGGGCCGCGCAGATTGGACGTCGTGCCGACGTGGCTGGAGCCGCCGCCGGACGCGGGAAAAATTCTACGCATCGATCCCTCTTCGGCCTTCGGTACTGGTCTCCATCCGACGACCGCGATGTGTATCGAGCGGGTGCTCGAGCTTTCGCCGGTGGAGAGCATCCTGGACGTTGGTACAGGTACGGGGATCATCGCGCTCGCCGCAGTCGCCTTTGGGACGAAACGCGCGGTGGGGACGGACATCGATCCGGAAGCGTTGCGCGTTGCGGCGGAGAACGCGGAGCGGAACGGATATACCTTAGAGCTCTCCGGAACCGAACCTTTGGCGCTGAACGAAAAGTTTACAGTGGTGGCGGCGAACATTTTGGCGCGCCCGCTGATCGAGCTGGCCGAAGAAATTTCGGGCGCGGTGGCGCGCGGCGGAGAGCTGATTTTGAGCGGAATTACGGTGTCTCAGGCGGATGACGTGGTGCGCGCATATGAAGCGTGCGGGCTCGAAAAAGTAGGAATTACGACGCGGGAAGAATGGGCGCGCGTGGACCTCCGCCGATCGTCGTAGGAGGCGTGTACGCAACATGCGCCGGTTCCGTCCGATAAGGTTTTGACTTGAAACCTATTTCCCGCACCCCGGTCGAGCGAAACCAGCAGAACGCGCCGGTCGAGGGTGTGGATCAGCCGCAAAACGCAGGCTCCGTGGAACAAAGCCACACGGATCTTTCGGAGAAGGTTCAGTCGGGCAAGCGTCATCTCCCGAAGGCGAAAGAGTCGCGCAGCTTCTTCAGCTTCGTGCCGCGCCTGGTCGGACGTACAGGTATCGGCATTGCGGTCGCGGGGGCCATTCTCGGTACCTGCCTCGGCACGCCGGAAGGCCGTACCCCACAAAACTCGGTGCCGCTCGATTCGGTGCGGATCGAGGCGCCGGTCGGTGATCATGTCTTGCGCGGGACACGTGCGCTCGACGGCGTGATTCAGCTGATCGCGCCCGACGGGATCGATCGGCGCCAAGCGCTCGATGCGGTCGGGCACATCAGTTTCTCTGTCCAAGTGACCAGGGGCCAGCTGTTGACCTCGGATGGAGGCTCCTCGGGTTTGGAGATACCAGCTGGCACTCGGATCAGTGCCTATCTCAGCCGGCACGGGCTCACCTTCTCGGCCTCGCCGCACCTGACCTGGAGATCAGCTTGGGCGCCGGACGCAAATATTCAGCGCCTCACTTATGATTTCTCCAGCGCGCGATTTACGGCCGATGCGTCGGGCTTTGGGCCGGACTTCCTCTATCGTAATGCGGTCGAAGAGAACGCGAACAGCGAGCTGACACTGCGCTTGCCGCCGGCGATGCGGCAGCCCGGATACAATCCCTTCGCGGATCCCGAGCTCGAAACAAACGTGCAGCGGATGATCGATCTGTTGACGTCGACCTCCGATCCCGACACCGGTGCGGCGCGCGAACGCGACTTCGCGCAGGTGTCGGCGCCGAGCGTTTCCTTCGATTTCACGCTGCCCGAGGAGCGCCGTATTCAGCTTCCGGGAGCCGAACAGTCGGCGTGGATCGAAGCGGGTACGCGTATCGATATTTCCATGTCCACGAACGGTCCCATCGATGCGCCGCAGCTGTCTTCGCTGCGCGTCAGCTTCAGTGAGCCGGTGATCGTCGGTAAGGGCGAAGAGAAGCCGGACGGCTTCGGGCACATGGATTTGCACGCCTTCAACCTAGCGGCGAATGGACAGATCACGCTCGAATACGAGCTCGGTCCCGAACAAGCGATCGACGGAGTGCGCGGATTGTTCTTGTTGCTGGCGATCGCCTCCGATGCGCGCGTGGCGGCACAAGCGAATACAGGCTCCTTCGAGCGCACGCGCATGGAACGTTTGCGCGGACAGATTCAAGAACAGATCGACTCCGGCATCGAGCCGCAATTCGCGGATCTGGTGCGCAGGAATGATGATCTGTTGCCGGGACTCTCGTTGCGAGAGTTTTTCGGTATTCAGTAACTCACCGGACTCTGCGATTTGAGCTATCGGCGGCTGACGTTGGCCACCGAAAAGATCGGACCGAAACACCGAAAGGACCCGGGCGGGCTGGCGTGTTAGCGTCGCCCGCATGCGGTACCTGGCCTTGGGCGACAGCATGTCCATCGACCTCTACACCGGCGTCACCGGGGGCGGAGCCGCAAGCCAGCTCGCGAAGAGGCTGGGGGCGTCGGACTTTGTGAATCTGACGCGAGACGGTCAGCTCACGCACGGCGTGCTTCGCGACCTCGCACGCGCTCGACCGCAGCCGCCGGACATCGTGACACTCACCATCGGTGGAAATGATTTTCTCGGAGGTGAGGTCGGCGAGAACATTCTCCGAAATATCGATGTGATCGCCACGGGCCTCGCGAAACTGAACGCGCGGATCATCATGAACACAGTCTACGATCCGACGGACGGCGACGACCACCTCGCGGCGGAGATTGGCCTCGCACCGCAGCAGCGTGTCGATTTTCGACTTCTGAATGATGGGATCACGGCCATCTGCAAAAAGGCGAATTTCGTCTTGTGTGATCTCGAGGTTCTATTTCGTGGGCACGGAATCGGAGCTCGCGAGTCATGGATCGTCATGGGGATCGAACCGAATCTCCGCGGGGCAACGGCCATCGCCGAAGCATGGCACGCGCTCCTGGCGCCTTGAGGCTGCGACAGAGTCCCGCGATCCTCGAGATCGCATCGCGCCACACTGGATTGCTCTAATCGGAGCGGAAGGAGCATGACACTTTGCGGCGCTCGCCGGAGCTGCACGCAGCTAAAGCGGTTTGGAAGCGCGGTCCCATCCGCGGCGGATGTCGCCCTTCGACTCGTCCCACGTGCGCGCGTTGAATGAGCTCCAATCCGCGCGCAGCTCGTCTTCGATCTTTGTATCCCAATTTGTATTCGGATACCGACTGCGCACGCTGTAGCCGTAGCGCATGGCATGCTCGACTTCCGCGCGGTCCCGCTCGGCGCGAAGCCGGAGACGGTTAGCTTCGTCGATCTTCTTTTCGTCTTTTTCAACCCCATCGATGGCGTCATCGCTTGCATCGACGAGCTTGCCGGCAAACTTCGCCTGCGCGTCAGCGAGCTTTTGGTTCGCTTTTTCCTGTTCGTCACGCACGCGCTGTTCAGCATGCGCAATCTTCTCGCGCACCTTCTCTGGACTATTCGCCAGCTCCGCGCGCGCCTCAGCGATCTCGAGCTCGGACTTTCTGCGCGCCTTTTCGAGGTCCTGTTGTACTTCCTCTTTCACCCTCTGAAGAGAGGCGCGGGCGTCTCGCGTTTCCTCGGCCCTGTTCTTTTCAACGTCGGCCATGTCTTTCTTGGCGTCGGCGATGCGGTCATCTGCTTTGTCGATCGTCTTATCCAGCGCCTCGACACGCTTGATCGCGTCCTTCGGCTGTTCCGGAACATTCTGTTTGAGCGCGACAGGAATCTCCTGTTTGCCGGCGGCCTGCTTCAGCGTGTCCCCGACGTCTTGATTGAGATCGTGACCGAGCTTCTGGCCCGACAGATCGGCCTTAGTCTGTTCCCAGTCGCGGAGAAGAGCTTCTTTGACGCGATCCCAGGCAGACGCATGCTGGTCGTTCCACCAGCTCGGGTTTTTGATCTGATTCTTGTCGGTGTTCATTTGCGGACGCGCCTCGCAAGAGCGAGACCGCCGTCACCAGAGTGGAAATCAGGCCTCGGGCGAAAGAAACGGGGCAAGAGGCGTCATGCGGCCCGGGCGCGGGACGAAGAAGACCAGTGCCGCAATCAGGGAGCTGAGGGCTAGACGGCAATTGGAAGGCCGACCATACGAGCGACCTCAATCATAACATTCATCGCACAACGGCTTGCGCATCGTGGCGCCATGCTTCTTGCCGCACTCGTGGCAATATTTATCCGTATAATCGACGTTCTTGTATGTCGCCCACTGTTCGTAGTGAGGCAAACAATACGGTTTTTTTGGATCTAGGGCGATCGCTGTATTGCATCGCAGACAGTGTCCTTCCGGAGCTTGAGGCGACGCGTTTCGCTTCGAACGTCGTGTCTCAACAGCGGCGGGCTTCGCGTGACCGGCATCCGAGCTCAAGAATTCAGTGTGTCGCTCTAGGAAGTCGATATATTCGCCGACCTTCTCCGCAAGATCGTGGTCGGACTCGAAGACGATCCCGATCTCGAAGCTGTTCTCTCCAGAGCTAGAGTAAAAATTCATGGAAGTGAGAATGATCGTTTTTTCGTTTGCATAGATCTTCGAATGCAACTTTTCGACGGTTCCCAACTTCAACTTCGCGGCGAGAAGGTCGCGACACCAGCCCTTCGTCCTGTAGTCAGCAAGCTTGTCACGTCGGAACCAGATATTCACGTCGACCTTGCGTCCGGCTGCCTCGAGTATCTGGCGGACAAAGTCGCCGGTCGGATCGATGAATGGAGACACTATGAAGAGTTGTTCTTCGGCGTCGGAGATCAATTCGCGCATCTTTGAATAGACAGCGCCGTCGGTGAGCAGTTGGACATCGCGACTAAAAAAGCCCATGCAGTTTGACGCAGGACGCTCGCATTTCGATTCATTCTGGGCAAGAACAGCGCAGCTGTTGATTGCGATCAAATATGAGGCACCATCGCGGAGTGCGGAGCCACGATTGCCGGATCTCGGCGACACCACGCGTTGGTGCCTACATGGCCCACCGGACACTGTCCTAGAGGACAGTCATCCTTGGCATGAACGCTATGCTGACTACGTCGCGAGAAGCGATCTGTCGACGAGCTCTGAGTTTCGATGGTAGGTCCGACCAGATCCACGTCGAACGGTCGGCTGAGATGCGCGGACGCCACGAACAGAATCGAGTCAACTTCTCGACCGGAATCTCCGCTACTATCACCAACGAACGGACCAGCGATGATCGAGAGACTTCAAATCACCACGTATCCACTCGACGGAGGACCCTACTCGACGCAGGACCACGCCGCACCCACCTGGTCACTCGTGGAGTTAGACCTAGGCCGTCGCCGCGAACCGAGCGTTCGCGGCGAACGAAGAAAGACCGGACAGAACCAGCGCCGGTGTACCGTTGGTCAGTGAGTTGCTGGCGAGCTTATCGATCCCACCGGAAGCGGGACGACTCGTTCCTGCACAAGGTCGGCTGAACGGACCGTCCGGCGCCGCCCTCGATGAGCTATTTCTCGGACCGCTCGCAATCCGACGCGAGCAAGCTTGGCTATGTGACCTCGTCCCTCACAGCTGTGCAAACTCGTCGCAGCGCGCGGCAATCGTGCGGGAGTACGAGCCGATAGTTGCCGCGCTTGGCCTTCCTCCCGCGACGGCCCCCGGCGTGCCTCGTGTGCTGGCGACGAGCGAACGCGTCGAGCAGATCCTCGGGGAGCTCGAAGAATCCGGAGCAGAGACTCTCGTTCTCCTCGGTGATCAACCGATCAGATGGTTTCTTCGCGAATTCGCAGCTGCTCTCGGTCGGGCCAGCAAGGATTGGGCGGAAATTCATCGACGCTGGATCGCGGTACGGGCAATGCGCAACGAATGATAGAGGGCGCTGGTCGGGCGGCGCGCTTCAGCTTCGTCGAGCGCCCGATCTTGCGTAGCCACTTCCGTACCGCGAATGATCCTTGTGGACCGACATCAAAAGCATTACCGTGGTAATGCATGGTAGCTCGATCGACATCGCGGGTTACGGCTCAGAACCAGATCTCCATCCCATCGGAGATACGTCGAAGGTTTGGCATACGCGCGGGGGCTGAGCTCATCTGGGAAGAGCGAGACGGTGTGCTTACGATTCGGCCCAGGCGGTTGAAGCTTCAGGACGTCCAAGACGCGTTGAAGAACGCACCCGCTGGTCGTCGCTCGCTGAAGGCTCTTCGCGCCGGAAAAATAGCCGCGGTTTCCGCCAAGGTGAAACGTGGCCGCGGCCGATAGCAATGTCGTCCTCAGGTTGCTTGTTCAAGATGACGATCCGCAGTACGCGGCGGCGCTCGCGTTCCTACGATCCTCGGGTCGCCTATTCGTATCGCACGTAGTGCTCGCGGAGGTGATCTGGGGTTTGTTGAGTGTCTATGAATTTCCGAAACCCCGGGTTGTCGCCGCGATCGAGCGATTGCTGGATATCGACGAGATCGATCTTGAAGACACGTCGATCGTGGAGATCGCGTTGTCTAACTATCGCGCCTCGAATGCGGATTTTAGCGACTGCTTGATCCTCGGGATCGCAGCGAGCCGGAACGAGCTTCCCCTCGCAACTTTCGACGTCAAACTCGGAAAGCTCGAGGGTACACGGAGGCTCGGCGGACGAGCTCGCACCCGTTAGCGCCGAGAACACAGCTCACGTTCGGCGTCGGGATCGAACTGGTCGAGAGTACAGGTCCATAGCTTGCTGGTTTTCGGATCGGAGCCGGCGAGTCCTAGGCGTTGTGCTGAGGCAACCGCCGATCGCTCGTGCCACCCTGCCCGCGCGCAAAACTTGCGCTGATCGCTTGCTTCGAGCAGTCGCGCCAGCGCGTCGCGGCGGAGCTTGCGCTCGAAGTCGACGCCTTGGTATCGATCGGCGTCGAACCCACATGAGTGACAAGATCGAATACGACGCGAGCTGCCACTGCGGTGCAATCCGCTTTCGATTTCGGTGCGAACCGATCACGTCCGGAAGCCGATGCAACTGTTCGATCTGCATTCGCAAGGGCATCGTCGTCTCCGCGGGCTACATCCCGCCGGTCGACGTCGAACAACGATCGGAGCTCGGGCAGTTCAAGCGCTATCGTTTTGGTGACCGCTGCCTCGATCATTGCTTCTGCGGCGTCTGCGGCATCACCGTATACAGCATCGTCGACAACATACCGGAAGGCTACAAGGGTCCCGCACAGCCTGGCTGCTATAGGATCAACCTCGGGTGCGTGGACGGTCTCGACGTTTACGCGCTCCCGATCAATGTGCTCGACGGGCGCTCGCTCTAATTGGCTGCGCGGCGGCACGATGTCAGTTGAGGACGAGATCGAAGAGCACCTCAGGTCGGTGGAACTACTTGCGCTCCAGCTTCCACGACTGCGCATCCGCGAAGTGATGGTTAGTTGGCGAGGAGGGCTCATCGCCGCAATATTTATCGTCCGTTCCTAAATGCGCGATCCGTGGCTACCGGTGCAGAGGTGGAGCTCGCGCAGATGAATCGGGTGCGCAGCCGCATGCGGATTCTGGAGCTCTGGGACGAGAAAGAAATCGATGCAGACGTCCGCCGACTCTCGATGGCAATGCTCGTGGCGTGCTCGACAGCGTCAAAAGACATATCCCGCGAGATGAGTCTTCAGATAACCGATCTCGCTGTCCAAGTCCGATGGCAGGTCGCGTAAAGACGGCTTCCTGCCAACAGTGCCTGAAGACTATGAAGGCGAGTCAGTAAGAATGCGGTAGCGCAGATAGACTGCTCCCGTGTCGAATGGACGGCTCTCAAGGAGGCTAAAGTTGCGGCGCATCGAAGTGTGGAGTGCTGGCTTGCCGCCGCCAACGATTAGTGGATGGACGACGACATGAAATTCATCGACCAAGTTTGCTTCGAGTGCGGCGGTCGCAAGCTCGGCGCCACCAATGATGATATCCAGGCTCGATGTTCGCTTCAGGTCTCGAATCGGTTCGACCTCAAACACACGATTTAGCCGTGTATTGGGAGTCGTGACGTTGGGCAGAGCTCGAGAGTAGACCCACTTGTTGGATCGCTGCCAAACCTCTGCGAAAGCGCGGTGTCCTTGCGGACAGTTTTCCACCGGAGAACCCCAGTAAGCCATCTTCTCGTAGAGCCGCCGTCCATAGATGAGAGTGCCCATCTGTCGCAACAACTCGGTGACAAAGTGTACGTCTCCGCCGACGTGGCCCAGTCGAAGTTGCCGGCAGCGTCCTCGATGTATCCGTCGAGCGAAGTATTGGTAATGTAAATGAGCTTTGCCATGACTGCGTCTCCATCCGGAGGCCCACCGATCCTAACACGGCTTGGGAAGTAACGAGCACTGCTTCGATCTCATCGACGGGATTGTTCGACGCGAAGGACGGTGGCCGCGACCGCTGCGCGCGGATCTGGCCGCGGGCTTTCGCCGTGAACACAGCTTGCTCCACATTCTGCGGCTACGGAGTCAGCGAGTGTCGCAGCCGGTTCACCGCGACTTCCGAACGGCGGATATTGTGCGCGATCTAGTTAGTCCGGCCTCGGCAAGCTCAAAAAACGATTTGTCCGCGCAGTACATGACAAGTCCTGCCGACTCGACTGACGAATCTCCGCTTTGCTGCGCGTTCGTTTGGTGTAATAGCTCGCAGCATCCATCATGAAACCGGCAGATGCAGTCTATTCCTTCATTGAATCCTGGTACGGAGGCTCCGTCCTGCCGGAAGACGGCTATTCATCGGAGCAGCTCGCGGCGATCGACCCGAGCTTGGGTCAGCGGCTGCCGAAGTGCGTTCTCGAGTGGTATCGAACCGCAGCGGGCCGCTTCAACCTGGCCGCCGGATGCATCCATCTCGTAGAGCCGGCTGAGCTTGCGATCGAGGACGAGCTCGTGACGCTCTACCACGATCCGCACGCTGGCTTGCTCGCCGGACTCCGAGCTTCGGACCTCACGAACGACAATCCGCCAGTCGTGGATGGTATCGACGCCGACTCGGAGCTCTACCCGTCCTTCTGGGACTTCGCGCTCGCGTTGGTTATCGCCGATCGACTGTCTGTCGACGACGTCGCCGCAGACGTGCGCGGAATCCGAATTCCGCGCATTCTCGTTGTCGGCAAGTCGCTCAGGGAGGCGATTCAGAAGGACTTCAGTCTTCTTCCAATCAACCCGTTGCGCTCCTACCCCATACCCGACGGCGAGCGGAGCGATCTCTACAGTAGCGGCGATATCCTTGCGCTCACCGACGGCCCAAACTGGGCAACAATGACCGCGCGAACGCCCGAGGCCTGGCGCGAGCTCGAGGCATTTGTCGCGCGACACGGTGAGCCTGGAGATCCGTATGCTCACGCCACGTGGCTGAATTCGTAGAGCGTCCACCACAACCTCGACGATCGCAACCAGAGGTTGGACACTCCGCCCTCGCCGCGCCACGAGCGCGCGCATGTTATCGTTCGAGGCTCATGCCGCGACCGAGATTATTTCGGGAGCTCTCGTTCGAGGACGCACGAGCGCAGGCGCAGGCGGAGGGCAGGTTACTGTTGCTCGACGTCATGGGCGCTTGGTGCAGACCATGCCGTGACATGGACCGGACGACGTGGATTGATCCGTTGGTCGAGGCTTGGGTCGCGGAGCACGCGATCGCGGTGCAGATAGATTCTGAAGACGTCGCGATGAAGCCGTTCGAGATTAGATCAGTTCCGACGATTATGCTGTTCCGAGCAGACACCGCCTCGATCGAATCGTTGGTGCGCGCAGCGCAAAAGATCTTGTCGACTGGCTGACCAGTGCAACGCGAGGCGAACCTGAGCCGCAGAGGTCACGTAACCTCGTTGAGGTTCCACATGACGACATTCATGGCCGTCGAAGGCGTGTCTCGATCCTCCTCGAGCTCGGTCGCGTCGAGGAGGCGACTGAGGAGCTCGCCTGGATCTGGGAGCATGCTCTTGAAATCAGCCCGCACTGGGTCGGTTTTCGCCATGCGCACCTGCCTCCGGCTATCCGCGAGCTCGTCGTTGCTCATCCCGCTTCGCGCGCGCGGTTCGCTGCTCTCCGCGATCGCAATGAAGCGCACTTGCCCGACCAATCGGCGCTTCACGATTGGGTTGATCTCAACCGCGCGCTCGGGGACACGGATCATATTTTTGCGTGGCTCGACCGTGCGGCAGGTGAGCTGGCAGGCCGGCTCGATTTCAGGGAGCAACCGTCTTTATTCTGCCTACTCGTCCAACGGAGACGCTGGGCCGACCTCGGTACGCTCATCGCCGAGCCCGCTGCGTATATCGAAAGGAGTCACTCCGGAATCGCGCTGCACGCCGAATACCTGGGTGTCGACCTCGATGATCCGGTGCTGGAAAGGCCTCGCGCGCTGAATCGGGAGTATGCTTCCGTTGTATGTCATGCGCTGCTCGCTGCTCGTCGCGCGGATGACGCCGCCGACACCAGCGTGCGTGCGCGGGCGCTCGATCGTTCCGCCGAAATGTCCGCCGCGCTCTCTTCTCCGAGTCCGGTGCATGAGTTGATCGATGTGCTCGCACAATTGATGTGGGACTGATCGCGTGTTGCTCTCCGAGGAGTGAACTGGGTTGGTAATTTGTGCGTCAGTCCCAGATAGTCTCTACGCCGTCAAATTCGAGAATTCTCTGGTCCTTGGTCACCAGTGGAGCCCCCTCGAGCTGAGCGGTGGCGACGATGAGCATGTCCGCCGGATCGCCGTGAAATTGTGCTCCAAGACGCGTCGATTGCACGGCGATTGCTGGGGTCAATGGCATAAGTTCTACACGAGGCTCCGCCAGCGCGTCTCGCAGCCATTCGAGCGCGGGACGATCGACCTCTAAACGGCCTTTCGCCACGAGCATTGAAAACTCCCAGGGTGTGATGGCCGAAATCCCAATCCGTCGCGTCTGCTTGAGGGCGCGCGCTGCGCTCTTGCTCAGCTTCTTTGGTTCGTTGAGCCACCAGACCAACACGTGCGTGTCGAGAATGATCAACTATTTGCCTTCCAGACAACGTCCACCGGTTCGACAATATCTCCGATCTCTCGGACGCTCCCGCGGAGAGACTTTGGCTTCTTGCCCTCCATAGGCACGACCTGCGCCACTGGGCGGCCACGCTTGGTGACGACGAGCGATTCGCCCGTCTCGGCCACTCGATCAAGGAGCGCCAAACACTCAGCCTTGAACTGCGCAGCGGGCATGACCTTCGGCTTCATCATGGTCATTTCATTATGACCATGTGGTAGAACGAACGCAACCTTGTTGATTCGACCGCGGACGCCCGCTGCATGGGCTCAGCGTTGGTGACCACTAAAGGTTCGTCCAAGTCTTTGGTTTCGCATCCGGGAAGGTAAAGTCGAGGACGATACTTCCGCTCTTTTCGAAGATCAGCCGATTCGGGCGCGCGTCTGGAGGCGTGTACTTCAATTGGTCGATAACCTGGCGTGCGAATTTGTCTCCGTTCTTCGAGCCTTCCTTGCCGTGGAAACAAATGAAGATGACCTCGGCCTGATCGAACTTCTTGCCGATCGCGCTGGCCACGTTCTGCGGTTTGTTGGTGTCCGAGCCGAGACGGTCGGCGGGAATTGTCTTTCCTCCATCCGTGACACAGCGATAGTCGCCGCTGCGGACGTTCCATTTGCCGGACTCCGGTGCACCCGAAACACTCTTGATCCCGGGCAAGAGACCGGTCTGAGCGAATGCGTGAAACAGTTGCCCTGTCTGTTGCTCTTCCGGTGTGGACTCCCGATTGAGGTCCACATAAGCGGTTCGCTTCGGCGTCGATATACTCGGCGACTGATACGATGGTGACGGGTAAGAAGAGGAATAAGAAGGAGCCGACGAATACTGCTGAGACGAAGGATACTGTGAAGACGAAGAATAAGACACTTTCGGCGTCTCTTCTTCTTTCATATTCTCGAACTGCTTCAGATAGGCGACGACGTCGAAGTCTTCTTCCGGTTCCTCGGTGGTGTGTTTCTTGGTCAGTCCACTCGGCAGCTGAGGTCCAAGCTGCTGCGGCAGCTGAGGTCCAAGCTGCTGCGGCAGCTGAGGTCCAAGCTGC